>Ga0209303_1001574_pt1 | contig 13640 bp, 11 predicted proteins | sample SidtaG_3_FD_187449 | JGI IMG/M metagenome (GOLD analysis project Ga0209303, IMG submission 187449) | Marine algal microbial communities from Sidmouth, United Kingdom - Sidmouth_Asex1 metaG (SPAdes) (version 2) | ecosystem: Host-associated > Algae > Red algae > Unclassified | place: Sidmouth... | reverse complement strand
GAACCTGATCACCATGACGTTCCTGATCGGCGGACGACTGAAGGGTCTGCCCGAGAATCCGATGATCACGCGGCTCGCTACGCCGATCTGATCGCTCCGTCAAACCCACACGATCCGCGAGAGAGCCCCTTTTTCGCGTTACTGACTCTCGAGTAACGACCTTTCTCAGGCGGCGAGCGGCCGGCAGCTCCCCATGAGTAGCGGTCTGGAGCGTACCGGGACGACACCTCGATCGTAGCCGATAGCAGACCTCGACCCCGAAAGTCGCTTTCTCTGTTCGGTGTTCGGGTTGAAGGTGGATCGACTCGGCGCTTTTCTCGGACTCGGTCGCCTCCCTATCCGGTGTCCGGCGGCAGCTGTATCATCAACTTCGGTCCGAGCCCGCCGATCGTCTTCCACAGCGTCGTCCAGTCCGGGATCTCGACCTCGTGCAGGTAGGTCAGGCATCGCCGCCCACAAGCTCGTCTTTATCCAGCAATTCCCGGCGAGTGTGTGCCAGCCTTGTAGTGTTGCGACTTGATCGCCGTCGGTTTCGTGCAGGCAGGAGCAAGCCGCTCGATTATCGAGCCGCTCGTTCGGGTCGGACGACAGCTTTTCTCGGTGCTCCGTGTCGGGTGTGCCGATGCGCTCGAACCTCTCGGCTCGATCAGCAGCGCGATTCCCACAGCGGTTGCGGATTCTCCGCGTGCATCAGCCCCGGGGTGTGCAACAGGCTCAAAAACATCGCCCGGCTTCCCACCCTCGCCAGATCGAAGATCGCACGCATCTTCTCGATCAGGTAACTGAAGCGCTTTCGCTTGACCAGGATCGACTGGAACACCCGGCAGAACCCGATCTGCACCTGATCGATCAAGAGCGCCAGCACCATCAACGTCCCGAGCACGCTCTGCAGGTTCTTCTTGCCGTGGCCGTAGCAGTGCATGAAGTGGTAGCCCTGGCGCTTCAAGGTCAGAAAGGTGTGGTTCTCGATCCGCCAGCGCGCCCGTCCCGCCCTCATCAGCGCCTCGGCGTTCTCCGGCGTGGGCACCAGGTTCGTCACCCATACCCAGATGTGCTGGCGGCCCTTCTTGTCGATCTCCCAGTACTCGAGCACGTTGACCAACCGATCCGGATGGCTCTTGTTCAGCGGCACAGCGTAGGCGATGCGGTAGCCGTGCTCGAGCACGCCGCGCTCCTTGTCGGCCGGCACCTGCCAGCTCGGCATCTCGCTCTCGGGCCTCGCGCGCATCGCCTCGAACCGCGACGCGTTGCCCTTCTGGCGGGCGACGATCAGGAAGTCCATGTCGTGCTCGAGCACGCGGCGGATGTGCGGCCCGTTCGCCGCCAGCCCGTCCTGCACCAGCAGCAGGCGCTGCTTGGGGAACTGCCCGGCGAGGCTCTCGAGCAACCGCCCCACGGCCACGTGCTCGCAGTCGTTCTTGTCCTCCCCGTCGCGCCTGCTGATCGGCTCGACGTTCATCGGCAGAGAAGGCTTGTCGGGGTCGGGGTGCACGGCGACGGCGGCGACCATCTGGTGATGGTAGAGCAGCTTCGCCGCCTCGCTCTGCGCCTCGCGCTCGTCCTCGTACCCGTCCCCGCCCTCGTACTGATCCTCCGCCACGAGCGTGTCGCCGTGCGCGGCGCCCTTCTCCTTCGACGTCGAGCGTTTCTTGCGCAGGCAGCACTCGCAGGAGACGTTCGTCGAGGCGTAGCTGCCGGTGCCGTCGATGGCCACCAGCAACCGCCCGTCGAGCACCTGCATCTCGCGCATCGCCCCGGCTCGCTGGAGTCCGGCGAGGATGCGGCGGAACGCCGGGCGAAGGGCGGCGGGGTCGAGCGGGTCGAGGATGGCGCGCATCTGGCTGTCGCTCGGCACGCTCGCCAGGGAGTAGAGGGACTTGAGGTTGGTGGCCACCAGGTCGCTCTCCCCGCGGCGCACGTCCTCGTCGAACTTCAGTAGCGAGGGATACTTGAGTGAGAACATCGCCAGGGCCGACATGAGGGTGTCGCCCATCGAATGCTTCACGCTCGACTGGCGGCGCGCATCGGGGACGTCCTCGAAGACCGAGCGTACGGTGGAGACGAGCCCCGGCATCGAGACCTCGGGGAGCAGACGGGCGAAGGGAGCGGCCATGATCGGGCGAGAAGAGAGATGACGGAGGGGGCGCCATCAGACACCGTCAGACGCTTGTCGTGGGAAGTTCCTCACGCACCGACTCCGAATCACTGATTGCAAAAGACCTATCTGCTCGCCGGGAATCGCCGGTCGCCGACAGAAGCGTTCGGAGCACCGCGGTGGAGGAAGCCATGGAGCAGTTCGGCAACGGGTCAGACGCCCACCGAGCATACGTTGCGAACGAGCGGCTCGGAGACGTTGCGCAAGTGACTGATCTGGCAGGCTCTCATCCGCTCAGGGGGAACTGCTGCCTTCACCCTGGTGGCGAGAGTGCCTTCGTGACGAGACGAAATGGCGACAAGGCGGCTCCGAGTCGCTCGACAGGCACCTGTCCATGATCCCGTATGGATGTCAACTACCACGGCCGGTGGCATCTGACCCGATCCTGCCCTGCCAGCGTCCGGCAACGTCGTCGCGATACACTAGCGGGTCTCGTTCGCCAGCTCACCACGGGACCGGCTGCACATGTCTGACAACTACGATGTGATCGTCATCGGCGGTGGCCCCGCCGGCTACGTGGCGGCCATCCGCGCCGCACAACTCGGCATGAAGACCGCCTGCGTCGAGAAGTGGATCAACAAGCAGGACGACCCGGCGCTCGGGGGTACCTGTCTGAACGTCGGCTGCATCCCGTCGAAGGCGCTGCTCGAGGCCACGGAACTCTATTCGGTCGCGAGTCACGACTTCGCCGACATGGGCATCGGCGTCGGGAATCTGACGCTCGACGTGCCGAAGATGATCGCCCGCAAGGACAAGATCGTCCGGGAGCTGACCGGCGGCATCGCGTCGCTGTTCAAGTCGAACAAGATCGACTGGCTGCAGGGCAACGGGCAGCTGCTCGCCGACAGGCAGGTCAAGGTCACCGATCACGACGGCAACGAGAAGAGCTACGCGGCGGAGAACGTGATCATCGCGACCGGCTCGGTGCCGATCGAGCTGAAGGCGACGCCGCTGACCGATGACATCGTGGTCGACTCCGCCGGGGCGCTCGACTGGGAGGCGGTGCCCGATCGGGTCTGCGTGATCGGTGCGGGGATCATCGGGCTCGAGCTCGGCAGCGTCTGGCGCCGGACGGGCTCCGAGGTCGTGCTCCTGGAGGCGCAGGACGCCTTTCTGCCGATGGTCGACAAGGCGATCGCCAAGGAGGCGCAGCGCACCTTCGCCAAGCAGGGGCTCGACATCCGCCTCGGCACGCGCGTGATGAAGAGCGACGTCAGGAAAGGCAAGGTCGACGTCACGTTCTCGGACGGGGACGGCGAGCACGTGGAGACCTTCGACAAGCTCATCGTCGCGGTCGGGCGGCGGGCGTTCACCGATGGCGTGGTCTCGGACGAGTCGGAGGTGCAGCTCGACGAGCGCGGGCTCATCAACGTGGACGACCACTGCGCGACGAACGTGCCCGGTGTCTACGCGATCGGCGACGTGGTGCGCGGGCCGATGCTCGCGCACAAGGGCTCCGAGGAAGGGGTCATGGTGGCCGAGCGCATCGCCGGCGAACACGGAAGCGTCAACTACGATGTCATGCCGAACGTCATCTACACCCATCCCGAGGTCGCGTGGGTCGGCAAGACCGAGGAGGAGTGCGACGAGGAGGGCATCGACTACCAGGTCGGCAGCTTCCCGTTCGCCGCGAGCGGGCGGGCGAAGGCCAAGGGCGACACCGGCGGGCTCGTCAAGATCCTCCGTGACCGCTCGAACGACCGGCTGCTCGGCGCGCACCTGATCGGTCCGAGCGCGTCGGAGCTCCTGGCGCAGTCGGTGCTGGCCATGGAGTTCGACGCGACGATCGAGGACATCGCGCACACGATCCACGCGCACCCGACCCTGTCGGAGGCGATTCACGAAGCCGCGCTCGGCGCCGACGGACGGGCGATCCACATCGCCAACCGGAAGGTGCCGGCGCGCAAGAGCGCCTGACGAGAACACTCGACGAGCACACCCGACAGGGAACCCGACAGGGACGCTCGACGAGAGCGCCCGATGTACCGCACGACTCGCGTGAGCGAGACGCACACCCGCAGCACCCATTCAAACCGGATCATTCGATGAACCTGCACGAGTACCAGGCCAAGGCCCTGTTCAAGCAGTACGGCATGCCCGTACCGAACAACATCGTCGCCGCGACGCCCGAGGAGGCGAAGGCCGCGGCGGAGCAGCTCTCCACCGACAAGGTCGTCGTCAAGGCCCAGGTGCACGCGGGTGGCCGCGGCAAGGCCGGCGGCGTCAAGCTCGTCGACACGCCGCGCGAGGCGGCCGACTACGCCGAGTCGATCCTCGGCACCCACCTCGTCACGATCCAGACCGACGCCGCCGGGCAGCCGGTCAACACGGTGCTGGTCGAGGAGACCTGCGACATCGCCGACGAGCTCTACCTCGGCATGGTCATCGACCGGGCGAGCCAGCGCGTCGTGGTCATGGCTTCGACCGAGGGCGGCATGGAGATCGAGGAGGTCGCCCACGACACACCCGAGAAGATCCTGAAGGCGGAACTCAACCCGCTCGTCGGACTGATGCCGTACCAGGCGCGCGAGCTCGCGTTCGGGCTGGGGCTGAAGGGGGATCAGATCAAGCAGTTCGGCAAGCTTCTCGGCGGCCTCTGCAAGCTCTTCGTCGACAAGGATCTCGCGCTCGTGGAGATCAACCCGCTGGTCGTCACGGGGGGCGGTGACCTGATCTGCCTCGACGGCAAGATCAACGTCGACGGCAACGCGCTGTATCGCCACAAGGAGCTCCAGGAGCTCCAGGACAAGAGCCAGGAGGACGAGCGCGAGCTGCGCGCGTCCGAGTGGGAGCTCAACTACGTGGCGCTCGAGGGCAACATCGGCTGCATGGTCAACGGTGCCGGGCTCGCCATGGCGACGATGGACATCATCAAGCTGAAGGGCGGGCAGCCGGCGAACTTCCTCGACGTCGGCGGCGGCGCGACCAAGGAGCGCGTGTCGGAGGCGCTGAAGATCATCCTCTCGGATCCCGAAGTGAAGGGCATCCTCGTCAACATCTTCGGCGGCATCGTGCGCTGCGACCTGATCGCCGACGGCATCATGGCCGCCGTCGCCGAGGTCGGCATCGAGATACCGGTCGTCGTCCGGCTGGAGGGAACGAAGGCGGCCGAGGGGCGCAAGCTCCTCGACGAGAGCGGCTTGAACCTCGTCGCCGCGGCGGATCTCGGAGACGCCGCCCAGAAGATCGTCGACACGGTAGGAGAAGCAGCGTGAGCGTCCTGATCGACAAGAACACCAAGGTCATCTGCCAGGGCATCACCGGCAGCCAGGGGACGTTCCACACCGAGCAGGCGATCGCCTACGGCACCAAGATGGTCGGTGGCGTCACGCCCGGCAAGGGCGGATCGACGCACCTCGACCTGCCGGTGTTCAACACCGTCCGGAACGCCGTCGACGAGACCGGCGCCGACGCGACCGTCATCTACGTGCCGGCGCCGTTCTGCAAGGACTCGATCATCGAGGCGGCCGAGAGCGGCGTGAAGCTGATCGTCTGCATCACCGAGGGCATCCCGACGCTCGACATGCTCGAGGCGAAGATCGCCGTCGACATGAACGGCGTGCGCCTCGTCGGGCCGAACTGCCCGGGCGTGATCACGCCGGAGGCGTGCAAGATCGGCATCATGCCGGGCGCGATCCACCAGGCGGGCAAGGTCGGCATCGTCTCGCGCTCGGGCACGCTGACCTACGAGTGCGTCAAGCAGACCTCCGACCTCGGCTACGGGCAGAGCACCTGCATCGGTATCGGCGGCGACCCGATCCCGGGCACGAGCTTCATCGACGCGCTCGCGCTGTTTGCCAAGGACCCGCAGACCGAGGCGATCCTGATGGTCGGCGAGATCGGCGGCACGGCCGAGGAGGAGGCGGCGGAGTTCATCGCCTCGAACGTCAAGAAGCCGGTCGCCGCCTACATCGCGGGCGTCACGGCCCCTCCGGGCAAGCGCATGGGTCACGCCGGTGCGATCATCGCCGGCGGCAAGGGCACGGCGGACGACAAGTTCGCGGCGCTCGGCAAGGCCGGCGTCACGATCACGCGCTCGCCGTCCGAGCTCGGCCTGGCCGTCAAGGAAGCCACCGGCTGGTAGTCAGGGGTCGGTAGTCAGGGGTCGGACCACCCCAAGTGCCCGGAACGGCAGGATTTCTTCACGAAATTCACGCCGTTCCGGACATTGTCCGGCCCTTCTGCCCCGTATCCGCGGCGTATAGCGTGTCGCCCACCGCCGTCACGATCACCGCGGCGCGCTGGAGCGTTCGCGCCATCGGCCCGCGCGTCGGACTCTTGCTGCTCTCGCAGCTCGTCACGCTGACCCTCGCCGGCGGGCTCGCCCAGCGGGTGCTCGAGGCGATCGTCGCGTCGCTCCGGGCCTCCCCCGACGCCCGCGCGATCGCCTTCGGGCTCATCGCCCTGGCGACGCTGTCGGGCTCGGTGCCCCTCCGCCGCGCCCTGTGCCCGGCCTCGCTCGCCGCGCTGCGCCGTCAGCCTCTCGGCGACCCTTCGTTCGCGTGGCTCCGCCTGCCGTGGACGCTGATGCTCGTCTGGCCCTCGGCCATGGTGCTCTGGCTCGGTCATCCCGATCGCCCGCTGGTCGTGGCCGCGGGATGGTTCGCCGTCGCCGCCGGCACGCTCGGCGTGGCGAGCTCGGCTCGCTGGCGCACGGCAGCGGCGTGGGCCGCGTTGCCGTTCGTCGCCGCCTGTCTGGTGGATCGCCACGGCGCGTTCGCGTGGCCGGCGATAGCGGTTTTCGCCACCATCGTCACATGGCCGCTCGCGCGTGCCGTGCGCACGGTGTTGGAAGGGCCGTCGCCGTTCTTCGGCGGCGACACGGGTCGCGCCCGCACGCCGCTCGGCGTGTTGCTCGGACTCGACCGGGCGGCGCTCGGCACGAGCCTGCACTGGCTGCGTCCGCTCTGGCCGCCACTCGCCGGCCTGCTCTACGTCGTGGTCGTGGTGGGCAACGGCAACTGCCGGGGCGACTGTCCCGCGACGGCCGGCGTGATCGTGACCACGCTCGGTCTCGGGCTCGTCGTCGCCACGCTCGGCGCCCTGCACCAGGTGCACGGCACGCGGCTGCTCGTGCCGGACCGGATCGTGTCGACCCGGCTCCGGCTCGCCAGCCTGTTCGTCGCGAGCGTCACGCCGCTCGTCCCGATCGCGCTCGCGCTCGCCCTGATCACCCGAAGCCCGTTGCCGCTGACGCAGGCGCTCACCGTCACGCTTGCGGTGCTGTGGGTGCAGCTCGGCGATCCGGCACGGGCGCCCGCGCTCGGCCCGGCGCTGTACCTGCTCGTGGTGCCGGTAGCGATCCCGTGGCTACCGCCGGCCACGCGGCTCGCCGCGAGCGTCGTGGTCCTGCTCGTGCTCACCCTGCTCGTCGAACGTCGCGCCGCCACGGCCCGACGCGCGCTCGCCACCGGTGCGTTCCGGGGGCGCTGCCGGTGAGCGGCGTGCTCGTCACCGAGGGCGTCGCGTTCCGCTATCCGGGTGGCCCCGCGTTCGCGCTTCCCGATCTCGCGCTCGGCCCCGGTCTGCACCGGCTGGGCGGGGCGAACGGCTCGGGCAAGTCGACGCTGCTCCGCGTGCTCGCGGGCGATCTCGCCCCCACGCGGGGCACGATCCGCGTCGCCGGACGCGACCCGGTCCGGGACGTCGCCGCCCGCGTGCTGATCGGGCACGCGCCGTACCCGGACGACCTGCCCGATTTCCTGACGATCGGGCGCGCCCTGAGCGACCTCGCCGCGCTCCGGCGCCGTCCGGAGCGGCACGACGAGGCGCTCGCCGATGCGCTCGCGCTGCCGCTCGATCTCCGGCTCGCCCGTGCGAGTGCCGGTCAGCGGCGAAAGGCCGGCCTGCTCGCCGCGCTCGTCGGCGAGCCGCCCGTGCTGTTGCTCGACGAGCCGTGGACGGCACTCGACGCCGCGGCGATCGTGCTCGTCACCGCGTACCTCGAATCCCTGCGCACCACCCACGTCGTGCTGTTCACGACGCACGGTGACTGTCCGCTCGCCGTCGACTCGACCCACGTTGCGCAGGCCGCTTCCGGGCGCTGACGGCCCAGGGTCCTCGAGCCTGTAGCCGCTCCCCAGCTCGTGTCTGCAGGCACGAACTGACGTGTCCGGGATCTTCGCGGCAGGCTTCCCGTCAGCTGTCGCGGACGTAGGCGGCGTGTTCGGTGGTGTAGAACCCGCGCGTCGGGATCGGCCGGATCGCGCGTCTCGAACGTCGTCTCGAACCGGGTCGTCCGGCACGACCGGCGGCCACGCCGCGGGTGACGTGCCGTCGCCCCCTCTCCGGCGGCGGCGCCATTCACCGGCCCGCCCCTTCCACGGTGCGGGTTTCCGCCACCGCGGCCAGCGCACCTGCGCGCGGGAAGCCCTGGTCCGAGCTGCCGGGCGCGAGCTGGACGCCGGCGGCGGCGGGCGTGCCGAGCGCTTCCGAGGGTCCGGAATCGGCACGGCGCTCAGCAGCGCGCGGGTGTCGGGGTAGTGCGGACGCGCGAACAGCTCCTCGGTGGCGGCGAGCTCGACGATCTGTCCCAGGTACATCGCCGCGACCCGATCGCAGATGTGCTCGACGACGGCGAGATCGTGGGCGATGAACACGTAGGTCAGGTCGAAGCGCTCCTGCAGCAGGTTCAAGGCAGCAGGTTCGAGGTCTGCGCCTGGATCGACACGTCGAGCGCCGACACGGCCTCGTCGGCGACGATCAGCCGGGAGTGCGTCGCCAAGTGCCCGGGCGATGCCGAGCCGCTGACGCTGCCCCCCCGGAGAACGCGCCGGCGTGGCGATGCAGGATCTCGGGGCGCGGGCCGACATCGATCAGCAGCGACGACACCCGCTTCGCGAGCGCCACGCCGCGCAGGCCCTCGGCCTCGGGCAGGCACTGACCGACGATCTCGATCACCGGCAGTCGCGGGTTCAAGGAGCTCTGCGGATCCTGGAACACCATTCGGATGTCGCGCCAGATCGCCCGCAGTCGCCGGGCGTCCGTCCCGGTCAGCTCCACCGCTTCCTCGTCCTTCGCGGTGAAGGTGATCTTGCCTGGCGGCGAAACGAGTTCGCCGGTCGCGCACGTCACGATCCCGTGCCGGCGCCGTGCAAGGACCACGCGCGAGGAAGTTCGTCGAGGCTGACCGTGCCGGACTCGGTCGCGGGCAGGGCGATCAGGTTCCACGAGAAGCTGTGCCGGATCGAACGTGTGGCGAAGCGACTGAAGCTCACCTCCGCCCGGCGCCACCATCGGCGCCAGCGTCGGGAGCGTCACCACACCCCCTCGAGATGAAGCGCGCGGCCCGCTCGGCGATCATGATCGCGGCGGCGTTGGTGTTCCCCGATACGATGGTGGGCATGACGGAGGCATCCGCGACGCGTAGCCGGTCGACACCGTAGACGCGCAACTGCGGGTCCACCACGGCCTGCGCGTCGTCCGCCGGGCCCATCCTGCAGGTTCCGACGGGATGAAAGACGGTCTTGGACGTATCGGCGATATGCGCTTCGAGTGCTGCGTCGGTGTCCATGCTCGGCTTCGGCAAGGTGCGCTTCTCGATGATGTTACGCATCGTCGGCGTCTGCAGAATATCCAGGCCCAGTCTCAGGCCGCGCATCAAGGTCAGCACATCGGAGCGCGCGGTCAGCACATTGGGGCGCAGATCTATCGGGCGACCGGGATCGGCGCTGTGCAACCGCACCGTACCGCGCGACTGCGGGCGCAGGACACAGGCGGAGAACCCGATGCCGTGGCCCGTTTCCTGGTCGCCGCCGGTTGTCAACGAGAAAGCGGGCATGAAATGGAACTGAACGTCCGGGCGACCCGTTCCGTCGGTATCGACGAAGCCACCGCATTCGAGAATGTTGGACGACAGCAGGCCCTTGCGGGTCAGCAGATAATGCGCCATGTGCCGTGCCCCCCTGAGTCCCTTGTCGTGCCCGAAGATCGAGACAGGTTCCTTCAGGCGCGCTTCGATGGGAACGGCGACATGATCCTGAAGATTCCGGCCAACCCCGGGCAGGTCACGATGCACTTCGACAGTCATGTCTTGCAAATGTGCTCCCGGGCCGATCCCCGATCTCATCAAGATCGTCGGCGTGACCAAGGCACCGGCCGTCAGGACGACTTCGCGATTGGCGGTAATCTCCTGGCCGGTTTCCAGTTCGACACCTGTCGCACGTCCCTCTTTGATCAGGACACGCGCCACGCGAGTACCGGTCCTGATCGTCAGGTTCGGTCGCTTCATCGCAGGTGAAAGAAAGGCACGGGCCGAGGAGCATCGGCGCCCCTTGCGCGTGGTGGTCTGAAAGAAGCCTACCCCCTCTTGTGTTGCACCATTGAAATCGGAGGTGCGCGGCAGCCCCGCTTCCTCGCAGGCTGTAACGAATTTCTCGCTCAGTGGATGCCGGTGGCTGGGCGACGACACACTCAACGCGCCCTGCGTACCATGATAATCGTCGTCTAGGCTATCGTTCCCTTCCAGGTCGCGAAACACCGGTAACACGTCATCGAAGGACCAGTCGCGACAGCCCATCCGGGCCCAGGCGTCGTAGTCTTCGGCCTGCCCTCGGATGTAGAGCATGGCGTTGACCGACGAGCCTCCGCCAAGAACGCTGCCCTGTGGCAGCAGAAAGCCTCTGCCGCCAAGCTCCATTTGCGGTGCGCTCTGATGTCGCACCATCTCACGCTGACCCCTGTTCACCTTGAAGAAGGTCGCGGGAACGTGGATCCATGGATTGGTATCTCGCGGACCGGATTCTATGAGCACGACACTCGTGTCAGGGTTCTCCGAGAGACGTGACGCCAGGACGCAGCCCGAAGAGCCGCCCCCGACGATGATGAAATCAAAGCTCATCAAACCCTCATGCGTCCTTGAAACGGTTCGTGGTCATGGCGAAGCCGACGGCAGCGCGCGTTACGACGGCGGGGAGACGGATAGCAGCGCCTCGCTTGTCCAGCTTCGGACACTGTCGTTCGGAACGCTGCCGCCGATGTCCATCTCGAACCCGCAACGCAGCATGTCGCTGCGATGGCGCGTTTCGCCCATCATGATCGGGTGCCGATCCTCCTCGTAGTAGATCAAGGTGCGCGCGAGAATCGGATCGGAGGGGCATATGTGCAAGAGTGCGCCGTCCCTCTCACCGGCAAGCCTTGCGTGGAGTTCCCATGCGGCGCGCGACAGGGCAAGCGTGCGGCGAACCAGGTCGATGATCGAGCGCTCCGCCATGCTTTCGGTGAATTTCATCCGGTTGGCCGTGTCGACCGTCATCACGCGGTCGTCGATCGCGATCGGCACGTGTGTGACTGAGCGGAGTCTGCGCAGCGACAGCACTTTCCGATCCGTTCCGGTCTCGAGGGTTCTGGCCTCGATCGCGGTGGGCGCGCGGGTCTTGAAGCTGAGCAACTTGTGCTGAACCACGCCTCCGGCAAGCTGGTATTTCTCTTCGAGGTCCGTGTTCGGCCGCAGTGTCTCGACCATCGGTGGCACGACGTAGGTTCCCGCGCCGCGCCTGCGCGTCAGCAATCCCGAACGGGTGAGGTCGGTGATGGCCTGACGGACCGTCGCCTTGGAGACACCGAAGGCGCCGACGAATTCCTCGTCCGTGGGGAATCTGCGCTCCGGATCCGGCCAGTCGGAAATGAGGGACACCAACTGCTGACGGATCTGCAGATAGAGCGGAATCGGGCTCTCTCGATCCAGCGGCCACACACTCGAAATTCCGGTGGGTGCTGTTGTTCTCGTCGACAAGAATCGTCCTTCCGGGCAGCTTCGCCTGATCATACACGAAATTTCGGATGATTAAAAGACTATACTTGCAGTAGTTCAGTCTTTAAGGTTGGCTCGGATCCACACCGAAGAGGAGAAACGTCATGGACGCATCAATGCTCGAAGAGACGGTCCAGAACCCCAATCCCTATCCCATCGTCTCCAAGCTGGAATATCCCGACATCTGGCACCTCTGTGTGCAAGCCCGAGATCTGGCCTGGGATGCCGACCGCGATATCGACTGGGAGCTGATGAAGCAGGAGTGCGCCGACTTTCCTGACGAGGTCAAGGAGTCGGGCGCGGAGTGGTGGAGCCTTCGTGCCTGGATGGAACACGGTGCCACACCCTACGGCGCGGAGCGCTATCGCCAGGCCGTGTTCGAGCACCAGCCTTTCGAAATCAAACAGCACGTCGTCAACTTCATCTTCGAAGAGCTGCGCCACCACGAGGCCTCATGGCGAATCGCTGATGTCCTGGGCGGCTATCAGCCGCTGCCGCGCAGTGACTACTTCAAGATGGTCATTCCCAAGTTTCACGACGAAAAGGATGAGAGTCAGATGTCGTTCTACGGCGGCATGGCGGTGAACACGCTGTTCGAACAGCTTTCCGGTGAGCTGCTGACAGCTCGCTACAAGAATGCCCGCCCGTCGCAGATCCGCAAGGCCTGCGAGCTCATACTGCGTGATGAGGCGCGGCACATCCAGTTCGGGCGCATCCTCATGAAGCGCTTCTTCGAGGATCTCTCCGAAGAGGAGAAAGTGATGCTGGGCAACCAGTTCAGCAAGAAACTGCGCGGCAGTCTGCTCAACGGCGTCTACGCCGTCGTGAACCTTCCCAAGGACGAACGAGTGCGAGCCGCCCGTGCTCGTGAGCTGGCCGCAGATCATGGCTTGGGTGCGACGCATCCGGACGCCGAAGTGGAGATCATCGTCGGCGCGCTTCGGGAGATTCGCGAGGATGTGAAACCCTATGGCGTTCCGATCCCGGAGATTCCCGAAATCGAAGGTTGAACGCAGCTTGCCTGCGCCTTCCACTTCTCCGGTTGGATACCGGCCTGCAGCTTCGACGCAAGGAGAATACGCATGATCGAAAACAGAAAAGCCATGTACGACCTGCCCGAGATGTTCCCCGAGGAGGACTTCCTGCGCGACGGTCCGATGGATCACGAGATCGTCCGCATGGCGGTCGAGGCAGCCAACAAACAGGGCCACCCCGACGTCACCGCCGACACGGTCTGGACGAGTTCGGCCCATGCCGATCTGATGATCGACTACCTCAAGGATTGCAGACCCCTGCCCGTCATTCTCGAAATGATCGAGCAGTTCACGGCCGCCAAGGCCAAACGTTAGGCGGCACCCGCTGCCACCGGCCGATTCCGTCGGGCCATCCGGTCGGGCCATCCGGTCGTGTGGAATTCCATATTCACGCACTCGGTTGGCAAGCTCATGCGAAAAATCGACCCCGACACCATTGCCGCCCCCGTTGGCGTGTTTTCTCACGCCATCGAGGTGACCCCCGATGCCCGCAGGCTATACGTCTCGGGCCAGATCGGCGTCGACTCGAACGGAGAGCTCGGTGCGGATGCCGAGGCACAGGCGAGGCCAGGGCTATCGCTCTATCGAAGTCATTGATCTGTAGGGAAAGGCCGCTCGCGCGGGCCGCTGTCGTATCCTCGGCGCCGCCCCTTGCCGCCGCCGAGGATCGTCGCGCCCGTGAGCCACGCCCTGCTCGAGT
>Ga0209303_1001573_pt1 | contig 13664 bp, 9 predicted proteins | sample SidtaG_3_FD_187449 | JGI IMG/M metagenome (GOLD analysis project Ga0209303, IMG submission 187449) | Marine algal microbial communities from Sidmouth, United Kingdom - Sidmouth_Asex1 metaG (SPAdes) (version 2) | ecosystem: Host-associated > Algae > Red algae > Unclassified | place: Sidmouth... | reverse complement strand
GATGTGACACTAGGCGAAGCAATGGCCAGCTGCTTTGCAATAGATTATATAATTGTGCCTTGTCATTCACCACACTTTGGCTCATTACACAACGACCCGCGCATCAGCACTTTGCTAACAGCAGCCCATCAAAACGGAACACGCTTTATATCAGGGTTGTTAAGCGCTGTCGATGCTCCGCTTTTTCCGGTACCCATCCATCGCATAGAGAGCTATGTAGAGCCGCACGAATATACCGAACGAGTCAAGAAAATTATACAGGAGTGAAATCGAGCGAAAAGCTTAGCTAAGCCTCAGCCTAACCGCTAGAGAAACGAATTGAATTTGAGCGTGCGTACTATGCCAAAACTACTGCATTTGATTGTACAGGATCTGTTGTCACGTTTGCGATCATGTTAGGGGATTGTAGCATCTAAATGAATAGAAAATCTACACTGTCGGTAGTATACCATTAAAGCTCATCTTCTTGAACTGAGGATTTTAATGGGACGCAAGCAAGCGCTGCCATTCGGTTGTCTTCGTCGTTTTGAATTTCTTGTACAATCTGATCGTCAGCATCGCCAAAATCATACTGCTCGCGTTGTCGCTGTTGCTGGCCTTGTCAGTTGTCGCTTGCGCTTACGGTTTTCCTATGCTGCCTAACTTTTGGAGTTTAAGGGGGGGGAGTACCCTCCCGTCCTATCCTAAATATTATCTAGTAGCTAGAGCGAATATGAAGGGAGAAACCCGCATTCGCGGAATGCTCATCCTGCAACTTGCCCTATTGCGTATACCTTTCGATGCTCACACCCCTATAAAAATGATATGTTCGCCTATACTATTTACAGACAGCTAGCCCAGCAAGTGGTTGGCTATTTTTTTTGACTTCATTTATCGAGCTCCAAATATTTGGTGAATTGCACGTATCTTCTCAATGAGTAGCGGTAGCGCCGGTTGAGTGCTGCGGTGGTATGTAGTAATTGAAACCAAGCGGATTATTTACCGCCATTTATTGAGAAGGTACAATTGCACCAAGAAAAACACTCATACATTTGTATTGCTTTTAAGTTTATTAAAGCTGTGAATTATGCAATATCATATACTTTTGTTATGAATCCTACTGAACAGATACACTAACAGAAAGTATTTTGACAGTAACTTCGGTTTGTTTAAGTTCGTCTATATAAGCGTCAACACACGTAAAAAATATTGCGCAATAAATCTGAGTGGGCTAAAAATTTTTTATATATTATCTTTATTTGACAGCGCGATGTCACATCTATTCTGAAAAGTATAGGCTATATTTTTGATAAAAGTAGACCTTAATAATCTCTATATAAATCGTTGGGTAAAATTGGCTAATCATACTGAGATGTTAAGGACAATTTGCTTATTTTGACGGGACTAATTACCCATGGACATTTGGGTAATAATAATAGAAGATCAATAGTAATAGGAATTCGCGTGGCTGTTAATCATCTTCCGAGTAACAGACGGTCTGTTATACATTAAGCCATCATCTTACCGTTTAGACTTGTTTACCGTATCTATCTGTTGTTTTAGTTTTTATGTAAAAGAGGAAATAATGAAGAAAGTTTTAATTCGTATTCAACTATTACTTAGTATTACAGCCATGTTACTAGCATCCGTTGTGCCACCAACGTATGCACAAAATAGTTCACCCACCACCATGTCACCCACCACACCACAACTAAAAGTTGCAACGCAGAGCGATGGCGTATCAATTACATGGAATCTCTCCTCAAACTCCACAGGGGAAATTAGCGCGGCAAGCATTAATTCAATGGTAAACAGTTTACCAACGATGCGCTACGGTGGCTATGATTTGCCAATGCAACTGCGGACGGTTCTTGTTCCAGATGGTTTTGATGCTGAAACAAAAATTGAACAAGTCGACAGTATGCCGTGGCGTACAGCCGTTCGCCTTTCCGAGCCGCTTTCACCAAACGCAATTGGCTGGGAAGAAGAATATGAGCCAGCTCAAGTAGACATGCAATTACCAGACAAGCCATTATTCGTATTGCGTGAAGGCATCTCCAAGGGCAAGCGAATTGTGGTTGTAGCATTTAGCCCCATTTATGAAGTAGATGGCGAAGTAAAAGTAGCACACAACATGCAGGCAAAAGTGCCATATGGTAAAGCAATAACCGGTGGCCTATCTGAAATTACCTCACATGTGCAAAACACAGCACCGCTTCGTTCCGCTTCATCATTTGGCCCCAATGCACCTGCACTGTATGCACCAACAAACCCTGCTGCGTCGCAAAATGCAGTTAAAATCACGGTTAAAGATTTAGGGATTCAAGAAATTTCTGGCGCAGACTTAAGCGCCATGGGTATCGGTACAGCGACACCACTTAATAACCTCCATATTGCATACGAAGGCACAAAAATTCCAGTCGACATTAACGATGCAAATGCAAATGGATTGCTCGATTCGTCTGACACTATCCGCTTCTATGCAATACCAAAAGAACATAGCATGACCGCTGGCGATTACTGGAATGATTTTGATGTCTATTGGTTGACGGTTGAAACATTTGCGGGGTCTAGCGGACTACAAATGTTAGAGCGTTCTGTCGTACCGTCACTTAGCAGTAGCGCATCAATAAGAACAACAGCAATGGAAAGTGGTATTTGGGAAGACAACAGCCAAAGCGAATCGACCATGCCTGGCGTTGATAATGACTATTGGTTCGCTGGCGCACTAAATTCCGATAGCAGTATGCTAGGAAACCCAACTCTTTACCCATCTGTTTCGATTGAGTTGAACAATAAATTGCCATTAGCAAATACTAGTCTACTTTCGACCTTTAAATTGACGGGATCTTCTCGCACTGTAACGACCCACAAAATGGACGTTGCCATCGGCGGAACATCACAGCTAGTTTCTTGGAGCAACCTGCAATACTACGAGAACTGGTCAGAAGTGATTACCAGCACAACGCATTCAAGCCAAATGAAACTTACGCTGCGCCCTGGTGTTAACAAGAGCAGCATCCGATATGACAAAATATACTGGGAACAGCCCGTTGATCTAAAATTTGGCTCAAAGGGTGCAACATTCTCTGGCATACCAGGTATCTGGCGCTATAACATGTCCAATGTTCCTAATGGTGCTAAGCTGTACGATGTAACAAACCCAATGGTTCCAGTCGAACTGATCATCCCATCTGGCATTAGCGTCTTGTTTCAAGATGGCCCTGTAGCCAAAGATTATCTGTTGGCAAGCACAGGTACACTATTTACACCATCTCTTGAAATGCATACGCCCGTAATTTTCAACGCAAATGAAGTGGCCGACACAATTTACGTTGCGCCAGCAAACTTTCACGACGAGCTTCAACCACTGGTGGCACATCGCCAATCACAGGGGTATGCAGTAAAAGTTGTCGATGTTGAGGATATCTACGACGCATGGAGCTTTGGGGCTGCATCACCAAAAGCCGTCCGCAAGCTACTACAATTTGCAAAGAATAATTGGGAAAACACCCAATGGGTGAACGACCCCACTATTGTCGGGCCCGCCGCAGCCGTACTGGTTGGCGACACAACGTCTGATCCACGTAATTATTATGGCAATATGAAGGGCGAACAGAATAAAAATATTGTCCCCACATATCTAGAGCATATCGATCCGTGGATTGGCCGCACAGCCTGTGAGGTTTGTATGGCACAACTAGATGGCGATGAACCATTTGATGATGATTCCAGTACGCTGATAGACATTTGGTTGGGTCGCCTGTCCGCACAAACGGAGACCCATGTAAAAGATATTGTCAGCAAGATTTTGACTTACGAGACCGCTGGAGATCTAAATATAACAAATAAATGGCGCGGCAAAAGCGTTTATATTTCAGAAGAATATGTTAGTTCAAAATGTGTGGTAGATAGTGCGGGCGATTTCTCGCTATTTGCTGATGAGATTATTAGGCACTGGCAATCTCCTACAGTTGATACGCAGCGAATCTACTATGATCCTCGTCCATTGACCAACCCTGCAACATGTGACTATTACACACCAACCGTAGATTCGTGGCGAGAACCAAATGCAATAGCCGTACGTGATAAAACAATTGCTGCCTTCCAAAATGGTGCGGGACTAATCACGACAAACACCCATAGCAATCACTATCAGTGGGGCTCTACAGACAAAACAAACAATCCAACCGCATGGCTGCTGGGATACGGAGACATCTTGTCTCTACAAAATAAAGAGCGACTTCCTTTCCTCTTTGAATTGACCTGCTATACGTCTCAATTTACGTTAGCGACTGCTTCGGAATCGACCGGTACAGTTATGGATGAGCGGTTCCAGCGTCACGCCGATGGTGGTGCTGTAGGAATCTTTGGCCCAGCCGGTTTAACCGTTGCATATGGTCACGATTGGCTAGCAGCCGGCGCACACGAATATCTCTGGGAAAGTGAGCCATACCAAGGGTTGAGTGGAGAGATGGTCGAGAACGCCTATTTAAAACTCTTTACAGATGGCTCATGCTGTCAAGATGCTCGCATGTCATTCTTATATCTTGGTGATCCGCTTATGCCGATGCTGATAAACGATTATCCAGAGCTATACTTGCCGGTTATTACCAAAGAGCAAGCTGCCATCCAATAGATATAATCGCGGTAAGCGTCTGATTTTATAAGCACAAATGATGGTTCGATAAACAAAAAGGGGTCGCTGTGGATAATTCCACAGCGACCCCTTTTTGTTTATCGAGTTGATTACCTACATTCGAACCCGCTCACTCTTTGGATCGTAAAACCCACGTAACGATGCCCGTGCCGGAACTCGTACTGTCGCCACCTCGATCTCGTACATGCCAGATTTGATAAAATCGGCGGAAATTGGCTGCTCCTGCACTACGTACCCCATCCCGCACGCTGCGCCGACGGTGTGACCATACATGGCCGAGGTTAGATAACCCACAATGGCATCATCACGCCAGACCGGCTCATTGTGGTAGAGCATGTAATTCTCATCTTCCAACGCAAATTGGACCAGCCGTTTGTTCACGCCATCCGCTTTCTGCTGCACAAGTCGTTCCTTGCCATTGAACGATTCCTTCTTGAAATCCACAGCAAAGCGCAAACCCGCCTCCACTGGCGTCTCTTCATCCGTAATGTCGTGGCCCCAATGTCGATACGCCTTCTCTTGGCGCAGCGAGTTAAGCGCATGATAGCCAGCATTGGCAATATCAAAATCCTTGCCTACATCCATAATCGCGTCGTATAGCCCTTGCGCAAACTCCGTTGGAACCATCAACTCCCAACCCAACTCGCCCACATAGGTCATGCGAGTAGCTTGCGCGATGGCATAGGCCACATCGATCTGCTGTGACGTGCCAAAGGGGAACGCTTCGTTGCCTAGATCGGCATCAGTTAACTTGCTGAGGACTGCGCGCGAATTTGGCCCCATCAACCCCAACATGCAGTAGCTCGACGTAACATCAGTCACCACCGCAAACTCGTCCGGCTGGACCTGACGTTGCAGCCACGAGCCAGTGCGATTCTGCGTGCCTGCCGCATCGAGCAGCATAAATTGATCCACGGCTAGCCGATTGACCGTTACGTCAGCCTCGATGCCACCACGCTCGTTGAGCAACTGCGTATAGACCACCTTACCGATTGACACGTCAATCTGCCCGCCGCAGATCCGATTGAGATAGCCCAGCGCATCGCGGCCTTGAATCATAAATTTCGAGAAGGAAGTCTGGTCGAATAGCCCCACATTTTCGCGCACCGCGTTATGTTCCGATGCTGAATAATCGAACCAGTTTTGGCGACCATAAGAATATTCATACTTGGGCTTGCCTGCAAACTTATCTGACCAGTTGGGCGCAAACCAGTTGGGGCGCTCCCAACCTGCTGTGGTGCCAAAGCAGGCACCTGCCGCGTCCAATCGGTCGTGCAGCGTGGATTTACGTATATCACGCGCGGTGGTGAATTGCTTGAAGGGCCAGTGCATTTCGTAGAGTAGACCGAGCGTTTCAGTGGTGCGGTCATAGAGGTAGCGGTGGTTGCCCTGAAAGGGTGCGTTGCGGCGGATATCTACATCCCACAGATCCATGGGCGGATAGCCGTTAACGATCCATTCGGCTAGCACTTTGCCCGCCCCGCCCGATGACTGAATGCCAATCGAATTGAAGCCCGCTGCCACATAGAAATTCTTCAACTCGGGCGATTCGCCGAGGTGATAGGCGTCGTCGGGCGTGAAGCTTTCTGGCCCGTTGAAAAAGGTGTGGATGCCAGCACTTTCAAAGGCGGGCATTCGGTGCATGACCTTATCAAAGACGTCATCCAGATGTTCATAATCTTCGGGCAGCGTGCCAAATTCGAAATCTTTGGGGATGCCGGTCATGCCCCACGGTTTGGCGTTTGGCTCGAAGAAGCCAGCCAGAATTGCGCCTACTTCTTCGCGATAGTAGGTGTAGCTGCCCGGGTCGCGCAGCGTGGGCAAATCGCGGTGGACGCCCTCTACTGGTTCAGTGATCACGTAAAAGTGTTCGGCGGCGTGCAGCGGTACGTTGACCCCCACCGATTTACCGAGCTCGCGCGCCCACATGCCGCCACAGTTGACCACAACATCTGCCGAAATTTCAATCACCTCGTCCGTGCCGTCGGGTGTGGCCGAGACCCCGGTCACTTTGCCATTTTTCTGGTGGATGGCCGTCACGGCTACGCCCTCGACAACTTTGGCCCCACGCATGGTTGCGCCCTTGGCAAAGGCGCGCGTGGTGTCGATCGGGTTGGTGCGCGCGTCGCCCGGTAGCCAAACCGCACCCACCAGATCGGCAGCGTTCATTAACGGCCAAGCATCGGCAGCTTCTTGCGGGGTGATCACCTCTACGTCTAACCCGAAGACACGGGCCATGGACGCCCCTCGCTTGAGCTCTTCGAATCGTTCGGCGTTGTTTGCAATCGAGATGGAGCCATTTTGTAAAAAGCCGGTAGGTTGGCCGGTTTCTTCCTCCAGCGTCATGAGCAAATTCGAGGTGTACTGGGCCAGCTTAGTCATATTTTGGGTAGCGCGCAGTTGACCAACGAGACCAGCCGCGTGCCAAGTTGTGCCGCTGGTAAGCTGTTTGCGCTCTAGCAGCAGCACGTCAGTTGTGCCCATTTTGGTTAGGTGATAGGCTAAACTACAGCCAATAATGCCCCCGCCAATGATGACGACTTGGGCGTGGGATGGTAAGTTTTTACTCACAGTTTTAGATTCCTTTTATCCAAAGTAGGGGCATTCACTTAGTTAGGGGGGTGTTTTTCAAGTAATGAAAGTATTTTTCGTAAATTCACAACGCCTTCTCGGTTAAGGTCCAATTTCATGACCGTTGCACGCCCAATGGATGATGTTCCGATTATTAGTGCAAAACTTTCACTCCACTGGAAGTGAACCGTCCAATCATCTTGACGCGGATTATACAGAGGGGCGATTTGTCCTAAAATGGGGTCTATAGCGGAAGTATGAATATATTTTTTGTTATTGCATAGCTGGCAGGAATGGGCAAGATTATTTAGCTCTGTGTGACCACCTTCTACTATGGGAATGATATGTTCAACAGAAAATGTGACAGGGGAGTATTTCTCTTGGCTAAGGCAGTATTCACAGCAGTGTTTCGCTCGTTCTTTACATGGCTCCTTTGCTCTGAATTAGGTCGAGACATTTTGATAATTAGCCGGTCTGATGTCAAATTCGCTCATAAGATTGTCCAGTGTTGTATTCCGCATCTCAGCGAGTTGAACCAATGCTTGAATGCGTCTTGCATTTGAAAGCTCTAAAAATTCAGCAATTTCTGCGATACGTTCATGCTCTTCAGGCTCAGGGGTTTGAGCATCTTGCTTTTGTAGCAAGGCAAAGTATTCTTTCCATTCCTCCTCCGAAAGCCCCAGATTGATCTGCTGCAACAATTCTTCTTCTGTTAGTGTGGTTGTCTCTACCGTGGCGATATGTTGCTCAATTAAATCAACAAGGTAATCTGTAATTGGTTTGCCAAAGCGATTTGCTATTTTCCTCACACGATCTTCAGTTTGGGGTGTAACCTCTAATGTAATCATATTAAATTTCCTTATTCTGGATTCTGCACGCCTTAGTAGTATATGTATAATACCAAATACCCGAATTGTGGCAACTTGTTATCTCTGCTGTTTGAACCACAATCTACTAGATCAAATCCCGCCGTGCAAAAATAAAGCCAGCAACGCCTGTTCCGACCACAACCCAGCCAATTAATAAACCGACACTTGCGAGCGAGATTGAACCGGAGGTTATGATCTCTTGCGGAAAGTAGTGGTGCCATGGGTTGAGCCAGCCGATGGGTGACTCGGCCACAAACGGCACCAGATCGAGCAGAAATGTACCGATTGCCCACGTCGCGCCAATGCCGTCTGCGCTGGCCTTTCGGCTACAGAGTGCTGAAACAATCAGCGCGCCCGATCCGAGCGCGCTTAGAAGCAGCCAAGCGACAAACGCGATGAGTGCGTAGCGAGTAAATGGTAGGCTAGCTGCGGCGGCAGCTTCGGGCAGCAATTGCGCACCCAGCCACTGACCAAGCCAGCCAAGCAGACAGAGCAGCCCCGCGCTAAAAAGTAGTTCAAGCGCTCGACCCAGCAACAGTGACCAGCGAGAAATTGGACGGCTTAGCGTCAAGTAAATCGCCCCCGTTTCGATGTCGGCGGCCACGGCGTTGGTCGCGCGCTGTACAACAAAAGCCGAACCAAAACCTAGGAAGAATGGATGAAACCAGCTTAGCGCCAAATATTCAACCAATCCAAAGCCGCCCTGCAAATTAGGCGCGATCCGCAAGAGCGTGCGCAGCCCGTCAGGAAAAGTTTGAACGACGCTCTGTACGGCATTCAAACCACCAATGGCCGGAAAGCTGATGACAACAAGCCAATGAAAGAAGCCAATGCCAAAGCCAAATGCGGCTAGCGAAAGCCAGTTGCGCTGCAGCGTAAACCAGAAAATTTTGCCCATCGTTCTTTCCGTTCAGTTTAGCCCATAATGTGGCATGATGCGCTCTTCTAGTGAAAGTGGCGCAATGCTCAGCTCGGCGACTGGTAGGGTTGCCAATGTCTCAAGCAACGGAGAAAGCGCATCTGCCTGAAAGATAAGTAAATCATCTGCGACTGCTAGCGCGCCCACCCAGGTTGCGGCTTTTAGCTGGCTGATTAGTCCATTTATTGTTCCGGAACCAGCATCTTGCGTTAATCGCAACCGAACCTGATGCTGCGTCACGCCTGCATTATTCTTTAGCTTGAAACGTTCCACAAGCCGCCCCTGCCGAATCAACGCCACTTCGTCGCAGATTCCCTCTAGCTCGCTGAGTATATGTGATGAAAAGAAGATTGTTGTGCCGCGTGCCTTTGCTTCGCTTAATAGGCTGAAGAGTGCTCGCGTGGCAAATGGATCGAGTCCTTCGGTTGGTTCATCCAATATTAGCAGGTTGGGGCGGTGCTGCAAGCCCTGAATCAGATTGATCTTCTGACGCGTGCCGCGCGAGAGCCGCCCAATCGGCCGCTTGAGGTCGCGCTGTGCGAGTTGAAGCGCATCCACAACTTTATCACGATCAACTGGTGGCGCATCCTGTAGCTCAGCCAGTTCATCCAGCAATCGCTCTCCTGTGAGCGTTGGGGCCAAGCCGTTGCTGTCTGGCACAAAGCCGATCTGCGTCCGAACCGATTGTGCCTGTCGCGCATTATTCATGTCGCAATTCAGCAGCTGAACCGAACCAGCCGTGGGTCGCAAAAAGCCCAACATGAGCCGAATCGTCGTCGTTTTGCCTGCACCATTGGCTCCAACAAAGCCAACTGTTTGACCTGATTCGATGTTGAGGGTTAGGTCTGAAATAACTTCGTGTTTTCCGTGTCGTTTTGTGACATCTGTTAGGTTTATCATGTGCGAATCACGATTTAGGACCATTCCAAAAAATAAAACATATAGTATGGCAGCAAGCTATTCCGGAAAATCGACCGAATACGTATAATTATTTTTCCGGATTAGCCTAGCTCTGTTCGGTCAGTGCTAGCTTTACGCCTGCACCGATCAAGAATGTGCCGCCTACGCGATCGATCCACTGAGCAAACCGCCCGCGCCGCAGAACGGATCCACCCTTTTCAGCCAGCCAGCCGTAGCCTAGCAGAATTGGAAATTCGATAAAGACGGAGATGAAGCCAAGCGCCAGCAGTTGCGGCACGGGCGCGGCTTGCACATCCATAAATTGCGGCAAGAGCGCCACGAAAAAAAGAATCGCCTGCGGATTTGCTAACTGCATCAGCAGCCCCTGACGAAATAGTTTCGCCTTGGGCACTGTAAGAGTGCTCTCTTCCATTTGGTCGTCGCTTTTTTGAAACGAGTTATAGAGCAACTGTATACCCAAAAAGATGAGATACGCCGCGCCGAACCACTTGATCACCACGAAGAGCGTTTGCGATGCCACCAGCAGCGCGCCGACGCCAAGCGCCGAAAGCGCAAAGTAGATGGCGTTCCCAACAAGAATGCCCAAAGTTCCGGCGACGCTCGAACGAAACCCGCCGCGAATCCCCTGCGAGACGATCAGGAAGACAGCCGGTCCGGGGCTGAGAGAGAGAAAGAATTCTGTTAGGGCAAAGAGTAGTAGAGCAGTTAAAGACATTATATAGAGTACCTGATAAGAATTATTTTACCCAAACAAAATGCTATTTTAATGATATACTTGCATTTATGAATACAAAATCGTTTAACGAATGTTCTGTTGCATATGTCTCAAAAACATTTAGCCTCAAGCGCCTGCTTAAAAGCACAGATCTGGATAGCTGGCTTGCAGAGCCAGCAGAGCTAACCGCCTACGAGAAAGAAAATCTTGGTGCGCTTCAAGAACTGTTACAATTCAATATATTAGGCTGGAACGAGCAAGAGCTAGCGCTGCATTTTATTGGCCCAGTTTTCGACCGAGCAATTCGACCTCTTTGCAGAACGCTATATTGAAGCCGTTATTGACGATATAAAACTTTCTGGTAAGCCTGATGGGTTGATTGCGACCGGCTACTTTGAGCCAGAAAAAACCTTTTTCTGTTTCCAAGAATACAAGAAAGAGATTAACAACAGTGGTGATCCGCTTGGTCAGGTTTTAGCCGCTATGCTGGCTGGTCAGCAGCTTAATCAAGAAGCGCAACTTATATATGGCTGCTATGTTGTGGGGCGTAACTGGCACTTTGTCACGCTCAACGGGCGTGAGTACAGTATAAGTTAAGCGTTTGAGGCAACCACACCTGAGCTATTTAATATTTTCCGTACGCTTAAGGTGCTTAAACTGCGTATCATTGAGCAGACAGCGTAATCGTCCTTCGCGTCCTTAGCACGGACCACGAAAAGTTTCGATAGCGTATCTGCTATAGGTCCGTGCCGGGGACGCGAGATCCATAAGATGCTACATCCGCGACCGCTCGCTCTGCGGATCATACGCTGGCTCGGCCAAAACTGTGGACTTGCAGCGTTCGCCTAGAATTTCAATTTCTAGCGTCGTGCCGGGTTCGGCGCATTTTGGCTCTACGTAGACAAACGAAAGACTCTTTTGCACAGTGTGACCATATGCGCCCGAAGTGGTCAGGCCGACGCACTCGCCATTGGCAAAGACAGGCTCGCCGCCGTAGACATCGGCATCATTGGCGTCGATCTCGACATAGGCGATCTTCATGTTTAGCCCCTCGCCCGTGCCGAGCAGTTCACGCGCTTGTTCGACATGATCCTTGCCCACAAACTCCTTACTTAGATTGACGAAGCGATCCAGCGCGGCTTCGACCGGCGTGATCTCGTTTGTGAGTTCGACGCCCCAGCCCGCGTATGCTTTTTCCATGCGCAGACTGTTCATAGCGTAGGTGCCGTAGTCGGCAATGCCAAATTCCTCGCCCGCAGCCCACACAGCATCGTAGAGCGCGGCGATCCCGTCCATTGGCGTATGAAGTTCCCAGCCTAGCTCGCCCACGTAGTTGACGCGCAGCGCCCGTAGATCCACGCCCGCTATGGTAATCTCTTGGCCCGTAAGCCACTTGAAGGAATCGTTGCTCAAGTCGGTGTCGGTGATCTTCGAGAGCACGTCACGTGCGTGCGGGCCAGCCACAACTAGCACCGTGTAGTCGTCCGTCACATCGGTGATGGTCACATCTTCGCTGTCGAGCTTGCTTTGGTGCAGCAGATCCAGATCTCGTTGATACGCGACTGCGCCCGACAGAAGGTAAAACTTGTCGTCCGCCAGCCGTGTAATCGTGAACTCGGTTTCGATGCGGCCGATCTCGTTCAAAGCGTGGGTTAAAACAATGCCGCCTTTTCTCTTAGCAACTTTATTCGCCGTAATCCGGTTGAGAAAAGCCTCGGCGTCGGGTCCGCTGACGTCGAATTTGGAGAAGCTGGGCAGCTCTTGCACGCCGACGCGCTCGCGTACCGCTTTACACTCTTCGGCGATGATGCCGAAAATATTGTTGCGGCGGAAGATGGTCTCTTCTTCGGTGCCGTTGAGCGAGAACCATTTGGGACGCTCCCAGCCGAACGCTTCGGTGTGGACGCATCCCTTAGCCTTGAGTTTTTCGTAGAGCGGCGTGATGCGAGCCGGTCGCCCACCGACGCGCTCTTCGCCGGGCAAAATCATATCGTACATGTCCCAATATTCTTGGTGCGCCCATGCATCGGTATATTTCTTGTCTGCATAGGAGCCGAAGCGGCGCGGATCAAAGCCCACCATGTTGATGTCTGCCGCGCCATGCACCATCCACTGCGCCAAGTACTTGCCACAACCGGCCCCCTGCGCGATGCCGATGCTCGATCCGGCGCACATCCAAAAATTCTTCACCCCTGCTGCCGGACCTAGCAACGGATTCGAGTCAATCGTGTGCGCAATTGCTCCATTGATCACTTTCATGATGCCCACTGACTCAAAGATCGGCATTCGCTCCATCACTCGCTCTAGCCACGGCATGATTGGATCGTATTCGGCGGGAAAAAGCTCATTCTCTGCGTCCCAATCTTGGCCGACGCCCGCCCACGCTTCACGCGTCATGCTGCGTTCGTAGATGCCGATCAGCCCTGAGTTCTGTTCTTGGCGATAGTAGGCCGACGGGTACGGATCGCGCATCACGGGCAGCTCGACATCGCGGGCCGCGAATTCGGGTATCTCTTCGGTGACGACATATTGATGCTTCAAGTTTGTGTAGGGGACGTCGACACCTAGCCACGCACCGACTCGATCCGCATAGCCACCGGCGGCGTTGACAAGGTGCTCACAGGTGATGTTACCTTGCTCGGTCTGCACCTCGAATTCGCCATTGGGCTGATGTGTGACGCCCAGCACGCGGTTGTGCAGGATGATCTTGCCGCCCATTTTGCGTGCAGCCGCGGCCATTGCATTGCAGCAGCTTGATGGATCGACGTGACCATCGTCAAAGGTCCATGCGCCAGCGAGCACGCCATCGAGATTTTCCATAAAGGGGTTGATCTCGCGGATCTTGTCGACGTCGATGATCTCCATGTTGAAGCCAACGTTGTCGCCGATCCCCTTGACTAGGTGGAAATAGTCGACATCCTGCGGGCGCGTGGCGAGGCGGATCCCACCGCTGTTGTGCCAGCCGGTCGACATGCCCGTCATCTCTTCGAGGTTGGCATAGAGTGTGTTCGAATATTGGTGGATCATGGC
>Ga0209303_1001572_pt1 | contig 13677 bp, 10 predicted proteins | sample SidtaG_3_FD_187449 | JGI IMG/M metagenome (GOLD analysis project Ga0209303, IMG submission 187449) | Marine algal microbial communities from Sidmouth, United Kingdom - Sidmouth_Asex1 metaG (SPAdes) (version 2) | ecosystem: Host-associated > Algae > Red algae > Unclassified | place: Sidmouth... | reverse complement strand
TTGTCGGGTGTGTGCGAGGGCGTCGCGGGTGTGGTCCCGGATGAGGGTCGAGATGAGGCCCGGACGGTATCGCGCTATCGTCGCCACCGATCGCGACCGCGTGCTCTCGTCGTTCCTTCGTCGTTCACCGGCGGAAAGCGGTGAAGCGATTCACACGCTTCATGACCCGCCCGTGGCCCGAACGATCGGTCTATTCGCCGTCCTTGGCAGGCAACGGCGACTCCGCCGCCGACGCGGCATCGTCGCTCTGGATGCGCTGGTAAATCTCTTCGCGATGAACGCTGACGTCCGGCGGCGCGTTGATGCCGATTCTTACCTGCTTGCCTTTCACGCTGAGGATGGTGATGGTCACTTCGTCGCCGATGACGATGGATTCATCTGTCCGTCTGCTCAAGATCAACATCAGAGCACTCTCCTGTCTGTTTGTACCAACACAGTTGAATCCCGCTTCGCGTCCTTGGACACGGTATCCCGCTAACCAACGCTTACGGTACCACCGCAAGTGCCTGCGGTAGGGTTTTTAGCGACGCTAATGTTAACGACGGACATTTGCCTGATTCCTTGACCGCGGAAAAATCCCGATCCTCGGGCGCATGTCTCGCACGCCTTACAGATCCTTGTCTCGACCACTGGACAGAATCGATACGTGGCGCCACCAGACGCTTTTCGATCCGCTTGAATGGTGGCGCCACCCGGCAGGAAGGGCCGAGCCCTCCCGCCCGGTGCCGAGATCAATTGCAAGCGTGAGAAAGCCAGAAGCGCTCCAGCCCACGCGTCGAGGCGCCCTGATCGACAGGGCGCTCCACACGCCAGTGCGACGGACGCCAGCGCCGCTGAAAGGCATCGTCGAAGCGCTCGTCGACCAGCAACAGCACCCCACGATCCCGCGGGCCGCGGATGAGTCGGCCGGCGCTCTGCAGCACGCGCACCAGCGCCGGATGCCGACACACGAGGTCGTAGCCGGATCTGCCCTCGCCCTGGTGGTGTTCGATCATCAGAGCGGTCCTGGCATCGCGCCCCGGGAGCGCGGTGCCCACCACGATCGCTCCGACCAGTCGATCGCCGGTGTAGTCGACGCCCTCTCCGAATACCCCGCCGGTGATCACGAAGCCGACCGATGCGCCCGGTCGGTCGAGCAGCGCGAGCCGCTCGGCCAGCTGGGCCGAGGCGCCTGTGCGTGGCTGCTGCCAGCAGGACCGATCCGGATACGCGTGCGCGAAGGCCCGGGCAACCTGCTCCAGCCAGGCGTGCGAGGGCAGGAAGACCAGGTAGTGACCGCGACGGGCGTCCACGGTAGCCACGATCAGCTCCAGCAGGGCGGGCAACGCCGCATCGCGCTGCCCGAAGCGTACCGGGATCCAGTCGATCAGCTGACAATGCAACTGCTGAACCTGAAACGGTGACTCGCCCCGGATGCCGACCGTGGACCCGACCTCCAGTCCGAGAGCATCCCGACACTCGGCCATCGGCCCGAGCACCGCGGAGAAGGCGACCGTTGTCCGAGCGGCACGCAGTACGCGCCCCAGCCTGACACGGGCATCCAGGCACAGAAGCTCCACCAGCACCTCCTGTCGGCGACCGATCGTGCGTCGCTGCGTCACGCAACGATCCGTCTCGTCGAAGCGATCGACGATGGCCGCGAAGCGATGCAGTGCCAGCAGCATCTCCTTCGGCAACGCCATCGGGCCGACAGCATCGCCGAGCGGTGCGACCGCCGTCTCGGCAGCCGCATCGAGCACCCCACGCACCGCCCGCTCGAGTCTCCGGGGTGGCTGGTCCGTGAGCATGAGAACCGCCGGATTCCCGGAGTCGCCCGACCGCTTCTCCCCGATCGATGCTCGGCACGACGCCAGCATCGAGGCCGCCAGGCGATCCAGGGCACGCGCCAGCGTCGGCAGCAACCCCTGGACGGCCGTGCGTGCGGCCAGCACCTCCAGCCTGGACAGTCGCACGGTGTACATCTGGCGCGCTCTGTCGGGCAGGTTGTGCGCCTCGTCGATCAGTACCGCGGCGCTGTCGATCCGCTCGAGCACGCTCGGCAGCGAGGCCAGCGGATCGAACAGATGGTTGTAGTCGCAGACCACGACGGTGGCCCAGGGCAGGAGCTCCAGCGCCAGCGCATGGGGACAGATCCGATGGTTCGAACCCAACCGATCCAGCGCCTGGCCGTCGAGCAGGGAACCGCTCGCCCCCTCCTCGATCGCCTGCTGACGCGCAGCCGGCAGCCGATCGTGAAAACCGTGGGCGAAGCCGCAGCGCCCTTCATCGTCGCGCAACGACGGATCGCGTTCGCAGAAGCAGGCGTCGCGGCGGGAACGCATCAGCAAGGCGTCGATCCGCAGGCCGCCGGCGATCAGATGGCGCAAGGCCGCGAAGAACGCATCGCGACCGGACGCCTTGGCGGTCAGCCACAGCAGCCGCCGCACGCCGTCGGGGGCCAGCGTGCGCACCGCCGGGTACAGCACGCCGAGCGTCTTGCCGGTACCGGTGGGCGCTTCGAGCAGCAGTGCCTGGCGATTCGCCTGCGCTCGATAGACCGCCGCCGACAGGCGTCGCTGCCCGGGACGAAAGTGCTGGAACGGAAACGGCAGCTGGGCCGCGGTCCGCTGCGCCCGCTCGTCCCGTTGCTGCAGACCGCGCTGGAACCGGTGCCAGGCGACCAGTGCCCGCTGCACCTGGCCGGCGATCAGACCGTCGTCGACGGACCACCGCTCGCATTGCAGCACGTCGTCCCGCAGGTTCATGTACTGCAACTCGAGCACCTTGATCGGGGATCGGCATTCACCCGTGTCCGCCAGGCCTTCGGGCGCCTCGTCCGCGTGCAGCCAGGCGTAGAGTTCCAGTTGCGCCCGATCCAGCGCGCGACGTCCGGGCGGCAGCCGCTCCAGCGGCACCAGCGTGCTCTTGATCTCGATCAGGCGCCGTCCGGGCACGTCACGCAGGTCGATCCGCCCGGCCACGGTGATCGCTTGCCCTTCGATGCTGACGGTGCGCGACAGCACGACCTCGGCCTCCAGGCCGCTGGCTTCCTGCAAGCGGCGATGGGCCCGTTGCCCGGCCTGTGCGTCGGGCCCGGTCGGACCGAACTCCAGATCGCCGCGTCGCAACGCGAACCGGGCCAGTTCCCGTGCACCGATGCGCCACGCTTGCCTGCGGACCTTCCCGCTCACCGGCTCGGAAGCCCGCTCCGGCGACGGCGCGCTGGCCGGGACGGGCGCCCTCGTCGATGTCGGGTTCACGAGCGGGTGACGAGTCGCTCGCTGGAGCGAGCCCACTTCACGTTGACCACCCGCGAAGGGATGCCGTGTGCGGCGAAATGCCTGAGCCAACGACGCTGGTGCGCCTGCAGCGCATCGCCCGGTCCCTTTATCTCGATGAATTCGTAACCGCCCGTGGCCGGGAAGAACACCAGATCGGGCAGGCCCGAGGTGTGCTCGCCCGGATCCTCGAGCAGGCGTTCGAACATCGCCGCCCAATGTGCGGCCGGAATGCGCTCGAGCGCTCGCACCAGCACCGGCCGGGGCAACGACTCCCAGGACACCAGCGGGTTGGCGATGCCGTGGCGCACCGAATAGTCGTCCAGTACCCGCTGGCGAAGCCGTTCGCCACCCCCAGCGCTGCGCAGTTCCTGGAAACGAGCCTCGAACGCGCCGGCTCGCCGTTGCCGGAAGTCGCGTTCGCGAAAGTCGGCCGGCCCGGACTGGAACGGGTTGAAGAAGGCACCGGCGACCGGAGCGAACACGATGTCCCAGGCCCACAGTCCGCAGACCCCGCTGACCAGCCGGTTCTCGGTCCAGAAGCAGTCGCCGCGCCGCGCGTAGAAATCGCGGGCGGCGCGCTCCACCCGTCTGCCGTCCGAGCGCAGCGTCAGGCTGGTCGTGGTCGGACGGAACGGCCGCGCTTTCGCGGCACCACGCAATCGACGCTCGGCGAACTCGCGCTCGGCATCGCCCTGCGGTGCTGCCCGCATGCGCAACGCCAGGGCCGTGGCCTGCTCGGCAAGCCCTTGCGCGTCCAGCAGCCGGATCTGCCGTTCACGCGCCGGTGGCCGCTGGCTGTCCGCGTACAGCGCCATCGCGCGCCCCGTCTGCCCCAGACGCTCGAAACAGCGTGCCAGCGTGCAGCGCAGGCGATCCACGCGCCGTTGCAGCGCGGCATCGTGAGCCACCGTCGGCGGCAGGCGCGAGCAGATCGTCTCGAGCGCTGACGGGTCACGCTGTCGGCAGGTGTCGAACAGCAGCTCGCACTCGTAGTAGCGCAGGTGACACTCCAGTTGAAGGCGGGAGCGGAACAGGCTGCTCCGCCCGTCGATCGGGTACGGGGCGTAGCGCACCGTGCCCAGCTCGCGCAGCACGAACTGGGACAGGTCCTGACGCAGGTTGCCGAAGAAGCACAGCCGGTGCACCGCGAACATCGCATGACCGAGCGGCGATACCCAGCTCGATGCCGCACCCAGCCGCTGCCGGTCCTCGGGATCGTCTCGCGCGAGCAGCGCGGCGATCAGTTCCACGCGACGGCTGCCGATACCGATCGGAGGGGCCAGCAGACGATTCAGTTCGGGCAGGGTATGGGCCGCCAGCAGCGCTGCCGGATCGACCGGTGGCCGTGCGCCCGCCAATCCGTTGCTCACCAGTTCATCGCGCGCGGCGCGCAGGTCGACGATCTCCGGGTAGTTCAGGCGCTCCAGGCGAAAATGCGCCCCTCGCCTCATCATCAGACGGATGTACAGGCGCTTCGCATCATCGGACAACGCCACGATCGCGGCCGACCAGTCGCGCTCCTGATCGGTCAGAATCGTCGCGCAGGACGAGGCGACGACGTCCAGCACCGTCAGGAAGGCCTGCACGTAGTAATCATCGGGCAAGCGCTCGTCGCGCGCCGCCTTCCGATCGCTCTTCATGGATACCGGACCCTCTTGAATCGACATCGACGTCACTGGCTGGGCCGCGCGGCCCGCATCGGCATGGCCGCACCGGCGGCAGGTGCGCTGACGACCGGCCTGCTGAGCGGCTGGACGGGCCCGGTGCTCGCTGCCGCGGACTCCACCGACGAGCCCGCCTGCACCGGCCTGCTGTCGCACGCGCTGCGCCCGCTGGCCGGCAGCGAGTCCGCACCGCTGTGCGAGCGCTTTGCCGATCGGGTGCTGCTGTTCGTCAATACTGCCAGCAAGTGCGGCTTCACGCCGCAGTTCGACGGATTGGACGAACTGCACGAGCGCTACCGCGCGCGCGGCTTCTCCGTGCTCGGCTTTCCTTCCGACGACTTTCGCCAGGAGCTGGACAGCGAGCAGGCGGTCGCCGAGTTCTGCGAACTGAACTACGGCGTCGATTTTCCGATGTTCCAGAAGGTGGCCGTGCGGGGTGCCGATGCCCATCCGCTGTACCGGGACCTGGCCACGACGGGCGGCGCGCCGAACTGGAACTTCAACAAGTACCTCGTCTCGCGCGACGGTGCGGTGATCGCCCGCTACGGATCCACCGAGCAGCCGCTCGGCGAGCGGCTCGTGGCCGACATCGAAGCGCTGCTGTGAGCACCGCGGCCATTCCTGCCCCCGCCCGCTGGCTGGGACTCGGCGGGCTTGTCCCGTTCTTCGCGGGCGCCGCCGTCAGCTGGGCGCCGGATGCGGACCTGCGACGGTTCGCGCTCACCGCCCTCGCCGCCTACGCTGCGGTAATCCTGAGCTTTTTGGGCGGTGTGCGCTGGGGTGCCGTGCTGCACGACGAGGCGGCGCTGTCGCGCTGGACACCCCTGACGCTGAGCGTGCTGCCGAGTCTGGTCGCCTGGGTGGCCCTGCTGCTGCCGATCGCCCCGATGTTGGCACTGCTGCTGGCAGGACTGCTCGGGCAGTTCGTGCTCGATCGGCGGGCCGCCGCCCGGGGCCAGCTTCCCGCCTGGTACGCCGGCCTGCGGGTGATCCTCACCGCCGGCGCCGGCGCCGGCGTCACCGCCGGACTGATCGCCGCCCTTGTGCGCACCGGCTGAGCGGGGAGGATGCCGGGACCTGCGATGCGGCCCGGGACCGACCGGCTCAATCGTCGCTGTCGGCGGGCGCACGGGCGTAGGGCCGACGGCCCAGCGATTCGGTGCGGTGGTATTCATCCAGTCCAGAGATCGCCACCACGCCCAGCGCCTGCAGGTCGAGCTGGCCGTCGGCCGCCCGCGCATCCTCGGCCAGCCTGAGTTCGCGGACCTCGCCGATCACCAGCGCGCAGCCATTGCAATCGAGCGTGTGGTGCTCGCGCAGGTGCAGCCCGATCTGCACCGGCGACTCGGCCACGTAAGGCGCCGACAGGCTCGTCGACCACGCCGGTGTCAAACCGACCGCCTCGAATTCGGAGGTGGTGCGTGGATGCCGTGCGCTGGTCAGGTGCGCACGCTCGTGCATCGCCTCGTCGACGTGATTCAGGGTGTACTGCCCGCTGGCCAACAGGTTCTCCAGCGAATGGCGCGGCACGGTGTGCGGCCGGATCAGCAGCCCGAGCAGCGGTGGGGCGGCACCGACGTGGAACACCGAGCTCATCAGCGCCAGGTTGGTGCGGCCGTGCGCATCGGCGGTGCCCAGCAGGTTGGCGCTCTTGAAGCCGGACAGCCCGTTCAGGAAATTGGCCCGTTCGCGCCTGGGCAACGCGTCCAGCATCGCTCGATCGAAGGTGATCACGACGGTGTGCCATGGCCGGCATCGGCATCGCCGGGGGGCCCCATCGCGGCGTCGCCCTCGCGACGGAACACCTCGGCGGCACGACCGAACGGGCCGTGCCCGAAGTCATCGTCACCGTGCAGCTCGAGCAGCGCCGGCAGCAACTGTGCGCAGAAATCCTCGCTGCTCTCGCGGGGCAGCAGGGACGGCAGATGATCGATGGCGATCAGATCGAGCGCCGGGTCGGCATGACCCGCTGCCGCGTCGATCAATCGTTCGACTGGCTCGGACAACGTCGTCGGCCTCCGGTAGACCGGCAGCACGTTCGCCTCGCCGAACGGGTCGCAACTGACATCGACGATGGCGCGCGTGCGCCGCCCCGGCTCGCCCAGGTGTTCGCGGGTCGTGAACGGGGGCACCGGTTCGGCCACGAACACGCAGTTGACCAGCAGCTCGTGCTCGCGCACCGCGTCGAACGGCCCACCCGAAGCGGTCTCTGCACGTTCCCAGTCGGTGGATTCGATGCCCACCGACCGAAGCAGGTCCATCGCCCCGCGACCGCTGCGACCGGACGCGCCGATGACCAAGGCGCGAACGGGCGGCCTGCCCTGCCCGTTCGTGCCGAGCGCCTGCGCCGCACGCTGGACATCGAGCAGCAAGGCGTCCCGATCGGACCAGGCCGCCAGCGGACCGGACAGCGGGGCACCGTCGCGCCGCTCGGCCGCCATCGCCAGCACACCGAGCGCGGCCCCCACGTAGCCTGCCCAGTAGCCGAACGCGGCGATACGCCGCCCGCGCTCGTCCACCAGGTACTCCAGGTCGAACAGCTGACCGCCACCGTCACCGAAGGCCTGCAACAGTTCCCGCCATCCCTGCTGACGCTTGAACACGTGCGCGAAATGGACGTGCCGACGAGTGAAGGGGCCCAGTTCCGCATCCAGCTCCTTGAGCCCGACGATCACCGCCTCCAGCGGTGCGCTGCGCCAATCACCGGCATCGGCCAGCCGCGCACCGGCCGCCCGATAGTCTTCGGCGGCGAAGGCGCGGGCTTCCGAACGCTCGACGGTCACCTCGAACCCGGCCCGGACCAGCGTGGCCACGGCATCGGGTGTCAGCGCGGCGCGTCGCTCTCCGGACTTCGGTTCGTCGCGCAGCCACAACGGGGGGCGCCTGGTCTTCGTCATCGTCATCGTCGATTCGCTGCGCGATTCACTGGCTGGGGGAATTCACGTGTTGCCGGCAGCGAACTGGCTGCCGGGGCGGCAGGCGCTGCCAGCGTGCCGATGACGCAGGCGTCGGGCGCGACGCACAGCAGCGCCCGCATCGCCTCGTCGCAACGCTCGGCCGGCAGCACGGCGAGCAGGCCGCCGGCGGTCTGCGGATCGGCCAGCAGGATGGTGTCGGCCGCGCTCAGCCGATCGCTGTCGGGGAGTCGTGTCACCGCTGCGCGGTTGGCCCCGAACAGCGAGCTGTGAACACCGGCCTGCGCCAGGGTCCGCGCGCCGGACAGCATCGGCAGCGCCGCCACCTGCAGGCGGGGCACCATGCCGCTGCCCGCAAGCATCCGCTCCAGGTGACCGGCCAGCCCGAAGCCCGTCACGTCGGTCAGGCGACGTGCACCCTGTGCGCGCAGGCACGTCGCCACGCTGGCGGACGGCGTCTCCATGCCCTCGATGGCCCGGATCAGGTCCTGACCGCGGGCCTGCGCCCGCATCGCACCGGCGAACAGCACGCCGGTGCCGATCGGTCGCGTGAGCACCAGTGCATCGCCCGCCCGGAGACGGTCGCGCCCTGCAGCGCTGTCGCCAGCGTTCTGGCCGCCCTCCTTGTCGGCGGCGCCAGCAGCGGTTTCGGCCCTGGACGGCAGGTCGGCAGCGGCCAGCGCGTTGATGGTCAACGCGATCTGCAACTGCGGCCCTTCCGCGGTGTGCCCGCCGATCAGTCGAACGCCATGCTCGGCCAGCACGCTCGTCACCCCGTCCAGCAACGCCGACAGCTCGCGCCGTTGCACGCCATCGCCCGCCGGCGGCAGCGTCAGCACCAGCAGCGCGCTGTGCGGCCGCGCCTCCACCGTCAGCACGTCGCTGAGCGCGTGCAGCGTGGCGATGCGCGCGAAGCGCCAGGGATCGTCGAACAACGCGCTCAGCTGGTCGACCGATTGCACCAGCAGGTGCTGTCCGGGGGCGATGATCGAGACGTCCCCGGCGGTGCGCAACCCCTGCCTGACGCTGTCGCCTTCGGCGGCGGGGTCGGCCCGTTCCGCATCCTGCGCCCCCTGATCGTCGTGCCGCCGCAGCGCCTCGCGCAGCAGCTCGCTGCCGACCTTGGCCCCGCAGCCACGACAACGCAGCGTGCCCGGAACGCCTTGCGCCGCCTCGCCGCTCGACGGTGTGCGCAAGGCGTTCGGCAAGACGCTGGGCAGTGCCGCGTGCGGCATCACCGGCAACCGCTCGAAGCGCTGCATGAAGCGACGGTCTATCCGGTCCTTCCATCGCCACACCCAGGCGCCGGATACGGTGGCGAACGAGCGGTTGGCGATGGCGTGTTCAGGTCCCGTCGCCATCAGGCTCAGGAAGTCGCTCTGGGGGCGATACGCTCGAAGCGGCTCGCCGAGCAGATCGGCACGCAGGTTGTCGTGCAGCAACGGGGCCTGGCGCACCGCGTGCACACCGGCCTTGGGATAGTCCGTCCCCTGCTGCGAGCCGATGTCGCCGGTGGCGTAGATCCACGGGTGCGAGAGGCTGCGCAGCGTCGCATCGGTCAGCACGAAGCCGCGCTGATCGACCTCCAGCCCCGCCGCCGCCGGCCAGTCCGGTCCGACCGCCCCGGTGCACCACAGCAGCTCGTCAAGCACCAGCCGCCGACCGTCCGTCGCCACCAGCACCGGACCCTTTTCCACACCCTCCACGTCGAAGCCGGTGTGCACCTCGATACCGGCATCGAGCGCTGCACGCCGTGCCGCGCGCTGCGCCGAGACGTGCCGGCCGGACAGCGGATACCGACCGCGCAGCACCCAGTGCAGCGACACCGCCCGGCCGGACAGGGCATGCTGCACCGCGCTCAGGATCTCGAAGCCGCCCGCCCCCGAACCGACCACGCCGATGGCGAGCCGAGCCGCAACGTCGCCGCCGGAGCCTTCCGGCAGCCGATCGCGGATCGCGTGCCAGCGACGCACGAACCCGGACACCGGCTTGACCGGCGTGGCGTGCGCACGGGCACCCGGAATAGACAGGTCCGGGGTCGAACCGGTGTCCAGCGACAGGCGGTCGAACCCGATAGGGGGGCGCCCTAGCAGATCGATGGTTCGCGCCTGCGGATCCAGGCCGGTCATGCGCGCGTCGATGAACCGCACGCCGGCCCACAGGCACAGGCGCAACAGGTCGATGTGCACCTCGTCGACGGTGTAGTGCCCGGCCACGTGGCCGGGCAGCATGCCGCTGTACGGGGTCAGCACGCCGTCGGAGACCAGGGTCAGCCGTACGCCCGCCAACGGTCGCATGGCCCAGCGACGGACCAGCAACGCATGGCTGTGTCCGCCACCGACCAGGACCACATCGCGGACGATCGGCGCCTCGTTCACGACGCCTCCTTCGCCTCGCCCTCGACACGGTTGTCGTCCCCTTCGACAGGCATGTCGGCGAGCAGGTCATCCGGCATGTCACCAGGCGTGTCGTCAAGCGAAGACCAGGCGAGGATGTCCTCGTCGCTACCGCTGAACAGGATGCGCCGACGCTTCTGCAAGAGCTGGTAGTCGTACATCGGATCGTAGTAGTGCGTCAGCAGCAGCTCGATCAGTGCTGCATAGCCGCTCGTGTCGCCGTGCTCGCGATGCGCCCGCAGTGCCCGCTCCAGCAGGTCGGTGGCCTGCGCATGACGCACCCCGCCCAGCCGCTTCCTGATCCGTGCCAGGCTCTGGCGATGGTGATCGGCGTACGCCTCGAAGGCGCTGTCCGCATCGCGCCCTCGGGCATAGCGGGCGAGAAGATCCGGCACGTAGTCTTCCAGGCAGTTCGCGATGCGTACCGCCATAGAGGTCTCCAGCACCACGGCCGGCGCCCTCGCCATGGCGGCACGAAGTGCCGGTGGCAGACAGACCTTGCCGATCAGCTTGCCCTCATCTTCCAGCCATACGCGTCGCCGGGCGAGCGATGCCCGGTCCGCATCGTCGCGCTCGGGCAACGAGGCGTCCAGCCGCATCAGGGCCAGCGTGATCGCATGCTCGACATCGATGGGCGACGGTTGCTCGACGGCCAGGTTGCCGAAGCTGGAGCCGCGGTGGCAGGCGATGCCCTCCAGATCCACATGGCGCTCCAGACACTTGAGCAGCAGCGTCTTGCCGCTGCCGGTACGCCCGGCCACCAGCGAGAACGAGGTCCGCGCGCACTGTCGCTCAAGCTCCTCGATCAGGTACTGCCGCACCGCCTTGTAGCCGCCCTCGATCAGCGGACGGGTGACGCCGACCTCGTACAGCCAGGCCTGTGCGATGCGCGAGCGCAGTCCCCCACGAAAGCAGTACACCACCGCGTCGGGGTGAGTCTGGACGTGCGCCCGCCAGGCCTCGGTGCGCAGGCGCCGTTGCTGCTCGTCGACCAGCTGCGCGCCCAGCTCGATCGCCTTGTCCTGACCGGCCTGCTTGTAGCGGATGCCCACCAGGTGGCGTTCCTCGTCCACCATCAACGGCAGGTTGATCGCGCCGGGCAGCGAGCCGCGCGCGAACTCCACCGGCGCACGTACGTCGATCAGCGGCACGCCGTCGAGCAGCAGCCGGCGGTAGGCATCGGTGCTGGCCAGCGGCTCCGTCGGCAAGCGCTCGGACGCTGGCCTCATTCGCTGTCGTCGACGAGCTGCCGCAGCCGATCGGAGGCCGGCAGAGTGCCGTTGTCCACGTAGCGCTTGAGCTTGGTACGCGAGTCCTCGATGTCCAGGTTCCTCAGCGACAGCTGACCGATGCGATCGACCGGGCTGAACGCCTCGTCCTCGACCACCTCCATCGACAGGGCTTCGGGAGCGTAGGTCAGCACCTCGCTTTCGGTGTTCAGGATCGAGTAGTCGTCCCCGCGTCGAAGCTCCAGCGTGACGGTGCCCGAGACGCTGGCGCCGATCCACTTCTGCACCGCATCGCGCAGCATCAGGCATTGCGGATCGAACCAGCGACCCTGGTACAGCAGCTTGCCCAGGCGACGACCCAGGGAGCGGTAGTTGTCCAGCGTGTCCTCGTTGTGGATGCCGTTCAGCAGTCGCTCGTAGGCGATGTGCAGCAATGCCATGCCGGGCGCCTCGTAGATGCCGCGGCTCTTCGCCTCGATGATGCGGTTCTCGATCTGGTCGCACATGCCCAGCCCGTGCCGGCCGCCGATCAGGTTCGCCTCGTGGAACAGCTCCAGCGAGGAGTCGAAGCGCTGGCCGTTCAGCGCCACCGGCATGCCGTCCGCGTACTCCACGCTGACCGTCTCGGTGGCGATGTCGATCGCAGCGTCCCAGAACTTCACGCCCATGATCGGCTCCACGATCGACAGGCCGCGGTCCAGGAACTCCAGGTCCTTTGCCTCGTGGGTGGCGCCCAGGATGTTGGCATCGGTCGAGTAGGCCTTCTCCTTGCTGGCGCGGTACTCGTGGCCATTGGCCTGCAGGTACTCGCTCATCTCGGATCGGCCGCCCAGCTGCTTGACGAACGTGGCGTCCAGCCACGGCTTGTAGATGCGCAGGTTGGCGTTGGCCATCAGGCCGTAGCGGTAGAAGCGCTCGATGTCGTTGCCCTTGTAGGTCGATCCATCGCCCCAGATGTGGACATCGTCCTCCTGCATGGCACGCACCAGGATCGTGCCGGTGACGGCGCGCCCCAGCGGCGTGGTGTTGAAGTACTTCTTGCCGCCGGACTCGATGTGGAACGCCCCGCACTGGATCGCCACCAGGCCTTCGTTGACCAGCACCTCGCGGCAGTCCACGGTGCGTGCCAGCTCCGCCCCGTAGCCCTTGGCACGGCGCGCGATGTCCTCGAAATCGTCCTCGTCCGGCTGGCCCAGGTCCGCGGTGTAGGCGCACGGCACCGCCCCCTTCTCGCGCATCCAGGCAATGGCCGCGGACGTGTCCAGCCCTCCCGAGAACGCGATGCCGACCTTGTCGCCGACGGGAAGGGAAAGCAGGATCTTGGACATGGGCGGACTACGGTGGGGTCGGACCACGGCAAGCGATTGATTCCACGCGACAAAGCGCGGAAACAAGCCATCGTGGAGGCGTTGGAAGACGGTATCGAACCCCGATTCTACGTCCTAAGCCATCGGCGCCGGGTCACGGCACTCGTGCGGACCCGACGGCGACGGCTCGCCCGGCTACGCCTACGGTGTCGCCAGCGGAAAAAAGCACGCCACCCGCTGCGAAGCCCCTTCATCGTCCAGTTCCGGTCGCTGCCGCCGGCAACGCTGCTCTGCCTGCCAGCAGCGCGGATTGAAGGCGCAGCCGGGCGGCGGTGCCAACGGCGAGGGGAGCTCGCCCTCCAGCCGGATGCGCGCCTGCTTGCGCGACGGATCCGCCACCGGCGTGGCCGACAGCAGGGCGCGCGTGTACGGGTGCCTGGGGGCGGTGAACACCTCGGCGGCCGGCCCGGACTCGACCACGCGCCCCAGGTACATGACCATGACATCGTCGGCCATGTGGCGCACCACCGACAGGTCGTGCGAGATGAACAGGTAGGCCAGCCCCAGACGCTCCTGCAGGTCGACCAGCAGGTTCAGCACCTGCGACTGGATCGACAGGTCCAGCGCCGACACCGGCTCGTCCAGCACCAGCACCTTCGGGTCCAGCATCAGCGCCCGCGCCACCGCCACCCGCTGACGCTGCCCGCCGGAGAACATGTGCGGATAGCGATCGTAGTGTTCGGGGCGCAGTCCGGTCAGCACCAGCATGTCGCGCGCCCGCCTCTCGCGATCCGCGTTCGACAGCGAAGGCCGGTTGATCAGCAGCGGCTCCTCCAGGATGCGGCCGATGGTCTGGCGCGGATTGAGCGAGCCGTACGGATCCTGGAACACGATCTGCACCGAAGC
>Ga0209303_1001571_pt1 | contig 13687 bp, 13 predicted proteins | sample SidtaG_3_FD_187449 | JGI IMG/M metagenome (GOLD analysis project Ga0209303, IMG submission 187449) | Marine algal microbial communities from Sidmouth, United Kingdom - Sidmouth_Asex1 metaG (SPAdes) (version 2) | ecosystem: Host-associated > Algae > Red algae > Unclassified | place: Sidmouth... | reverse complement strand
GAGTATGTGAAGTGTAGCTAGCTACTCGAACATACGATAACGACGTATAAATTTCAAACAGGTACTGCCCTCTGGGTTCATTTAAAACGAATTTACTCATTGCTGTTCGCTTCTTTAATAGAATAACGATTAGACATAGCTCACATCGCGATTAAATTCGTTTTAAATTGAATAAAATTTAACCCTGAAAGATCAACAGACCCTAATACTCGTTAATAATTAAGATGCATGTTGTTTATATGTACCCTATTTACACGATTGACTTAATTGCGTTGTTATAGGCATTGTGAAGGAATTTATATTTGATTAATTTTTACTTGTCTATTCATAGACATAAATATTTGATGGTGTAATATCGACATAACAAATATGAATAATATTGCAAGGAGATGTTAAAACATGGTTAATAAATGGAATAATAAAAATTTTTACATGCAAAGAAGCAATTCACTATACACATCTATTTTTTTTATCGTTGCCTTGGCTTTTACCTTTCCTGCTTTATCTTATGACAAAATGTCTATCTCTAGCGTAGCTATTAATGCTAAAGATCAACTTCTCTCACTTGAACAATTAAAAAGTGATATTAACTTTGGTGTACAACAAACAGATTCTTCACTTATACCTTCGACACTCGCCATTTTAACACAAGCATTGTCAACAACTAATTTATATTCACTGAGTACCCTCAGCGCAGATAGTATTGAAACCATTAGCTTTGATGCTCAAAACGGTATTGACTTATATGCTACTTCTATGGAGGAAAAAATTGAAGAGATATACATGCATGCTAGTTATATTATTGGTGTATTGTGTTTTATCGTTATTCTTATTCTGGCTATTTATTATCGAAAAAATCAGAGCAAAGAGCTGTTAAGAAAAAAAATTGAAGACGAACTAAAAATTGCAGAAAAAGCACGACAATTTGCAGAAGACTCAGCGCAAGAAAAACTCACCTTTTTAGCAAGAATGAGTCACGAAATAAGAACACCCATGAATGGCGTTTTAGGTATGGCCGAAGCGCTTACCTACACAGAACTTAATAATCACCAACAAGAGCTGCTAGGAACATTAAAAAGTTCTGCCGGTAGCCTACTCACCTTGTTAAATGACGTGCTTGACTTTTCTAAAATGGATGCAGGTAAACTTACCTTAGAATCAGTGCCAGTAAATTTACATCAGCTAAGCCGAAATATAATCAATAGCTTTAAACAATCAACCTCTAAGGATCTTGAAATATCTTATAATGTTGCTGACAGTATTACTCATAATTACCTTACTGACCCTACACGTATATCTCAAGTGCTGAATAACCTAGTCAGTAATGCGATTAAATTCACTGAAAAGGGTAAAGTAACCCTCAATATCAACATTATAGACTCAACAGTTAGTGAGGATGTTAATGTAACTAGCGATACGATAAGAATATCCATAAAAGATACCGGCATCGGTATTCCTCTAAAGCAACAATCTTCACTATTTACCCCTTTTAAACAAGCAGATGACGCTATTACACGTAAATATGGTGGCACAGGTTTAGGACTCAGTATATGCCAAGAAATAGCGACTGTAATGGGCAGTAAAATTGAATTAGAGTCTGTAGAAGATGAAGGGAGTCATTTTTACTTTGATCTATCTTTAATGCAATCGGGTGTTGAAAGTGATACCGAAGACCGGCGCAAAAATAAACGTGTTATCAACCCCCCTAATGATAATAGATTTAAAGATTTAAGAGTGTTAGTGGCCGAAGATAATATTGTTAATTTAAAGGTATTAACCGCTCAACTTGAACGCCTAAATATATTTCCTGATATAGCACAAGATGGAGAACAAGCCTTAACTATGCACAATAGTTTAGCCTACGATATTATTATTTCAGATTGCCATATGCCTATTTTAGATGGTTTTGAACTTGCCACCATAATATCTCAACAAGAACATTCACACCCGATATGGTTAATTGCCATTACCGCTGATGCGCTTGATGATGCAGCCGAAAAATGTATGTCGGCAGGATTTAACGACTACATGTCAAAACCTTGTCCACAAGAAATGATCACTAATAAACTGAATAATGCTTATCGTCAGTTAGTTAAAAAATAAAATGTCTTAATCGGTTTTACCGATTGCAACAAGCTATTATTATCGCTGTAATTAATAACGTAAAAACGTCACAATAGCTTTAAGTTAATTATCAGTTAACGGTTTGACTTATTGTTTCAGCCTATGCTTAAAAGTTGTGCGCTAAAGCCAAAAAATTACTACTGATTTTTATTATTCCTTACTAATTTACGATTAAACACGACCAATTACGGAGATATCTATGTTAACCAACAAAGAAAACCAGAAAGTTCCTAACGTAACATTTAAATTAAGAGCAAACGATGAGTGGGCTGAACGCTCAAGCGATGAAATTTTTAATGATAAAACGGTTATCGTGTTTTCACTACCCGGTGCATTTACGCCTACTTGTTCATCAGCACACTTACCAGGATATGACGAACTTGCACCTAAGTTTTTTGCTAATGGCGTTGACGAAATAATTTGCATGTCTGTTAACGATACTTTTGTAATGAACTCTTGGTCTGCTGATCAACATACTAAAAATGTAAGTTTTATTCCAGACGGTAACGGCGAATTTACTGATGCAATGGGATTATTGGTTGATAAATCAGACATCGGGTTTGGCAAACGTAGCTGGAGATACGCTATGTTAGTTAAAAATGGCATAATTGAAAAAATGTTTATTGAACCTGAAGTACCTGGCGACCCGTTTGAAGTTTCTGATGCTGTAACCATGCTCAAACACATCAACCCTAAAGCGGTGTCGTCAGACGAAATAGCTATAATTACTAAACCTGATTGTCCTTTTTGTACTAAAGCAAAAGCGTTATTAACTGAAAAAGGCTACCAGTTTGAAGAATTAGAACTTGGTAAAGATTTAAGCTTAGCCGCTTTAAAAGCGATAACCAAGGCAACAGCTGTTCCACAAGTATTTATTAACGGCGAGCTCATTGGTGGCAGCGATAAATTAGCAGCACACTTTAACGCTTAATTATTAACGCATAATTGTTAAAACGTTATTGAAGTATAGTCACTTTACACAAAATGGCGATAACGCTGCATAAGTAATAAACTTATGCAGTTCAAGAATTCACTTAAAAGCGATTTACTTTTCGTTAAATGCTTTTAAATTGAACAAAAATCACATCCTAATGATAAAGAATCCCTGAGCTAAGCCTAGCTTTTAAAAGCAAAACATTATGTTTTGCTTTTTTACTTAACGGTAAAAAATTTAATGGCAAAAATAGTCAATATGGTAAACTTAAGCCAATATTAATAACGAGATACTCCATTGGATAATCAGCCTTATAATCCATTACATGGCATTACCTTAAAAGCTATAGTAGAACAGTTAGTTGAACATTACGGTTTTGAAGCGCTAGGTCAGCAAATCAATATAAAATGCTTTACCGACAACCCCAGTATCAAATCAAGTTTAACCTTTTTGAGAAAAACGCCATGGGCGAGAGAAAAAGTTGAAGCCTTATACGTTAAAAATAAAATACAACTCAACGAATGATCTTTTAGCACCTGTAACATACTTGTACTTTAGCGGCTTAATACAATAGATTTAAAGTGCTGAAATAGAGTAACTTGAAGTGGATTAAGCATTAAAATTTTAATCTGTTGTTTTATTACAATAAATGTAAAATACAGCTAATTATTCATTTTAAACGCTAGTAACCATTAACATGAGTCAAACAAATCATTATATATTAACTTGGCAATGCCCAGACACCTCAGGTGTATTAGCAAAAGTCAGTCAAAGCTTATATGAGCATGGCGCTTTTATTACAGAAACCTCTCAATACAGTGATCCATACACCAATACATTTTTTTCACGTATAGCGTTTGATGATCGTAATTTAACCGTACCCATTGCCGAATTTAAACTTGCTGTTGAAGAACTCGCCAAACCATTACATATGAAATACAGCCTTAAAGATAAAGACTGTTTTCCAAAAGTAGTTATTGCCGTATCCCAGTACGACCACTGTTTAGTGTCCTTATTAACCAAGTCAAAAGCAGGTGTATTACCTATTAATATTGTAGCGGTTGTTTCCAACCACTTAACTTGCCAATCGTTAGTTGAATGGCATGGCATTCCCTATCATCATTTACCCGTAACTAAAGACACCAAAGCCGAACAAGAAACACAAATACTTAATATTATAAACGACACTAATGCTGAGCTATTAATCTTAGCGAGATACATGCAAATTCTGTCAGACAATTTATGTGAAAAGCTACGCGGTAATGCTATTAATATTCATCATTCATTTTTGCCCAGCTTTAAAGGTGCTAAACCTTACCACCAAGCTCACTCTCGTGGAGTAAAAGTTATTGGCGCAACGGCTCACTACGTAACCGCTGATTTAGATGAAGGGCCTATTATTGTGCAAGAAGTAAAACCCATTAACCACACATTCACCATCGATCAAATGGTGCATTTAGGACATGATCTTGAAGCAACCGCTATATGTAATGCCGTAAAAGTACATGCCGAACAACGCGTATGTTTAAATGGCGATAAAACCGTTATTCTTGCGTAATGACACTTAAAAACCTAGTAGTCATGCTTAAATTCCTGCTACATTGAGCAATATTTTATTTCAATGTAGCGTAATTTTTTCATGATCAAGTATTCAATCTCTCCTGCCAATATTAATAGCCATATATTTTCAGTTTCATTATCTTTTGATGTTAGTGCTCATCAGCAATTTACCCTATCATTACCGAGTTGGCTTCCTGGTAGTTACATGATCCGAGATTTTGCTAAAAATATTATTGAAATTAACGCCATAACAAGTGACAACACTCCTGTTACACTGACTAAATCTGACAAACAAACGTGGGTTTTAACATCAAAAATTGATACTAAAATAACCGTAAACTACACCGTATTTGCTTTTGACTTATCGGTTAGAACCGCCTATTTAGATAGCCAAAGAGGCTTTTTTAATGGTAGTTCTGTTTTTTTACAAGTAGATGAACTAGCCGATCAACCTTGCTTAGTAGAAATTGTACAAACCAAAGCTGTTCAAGGCTGGAAAATAGCAACCGGACTCACCAGACACAACACAACCAATAAATACGAATTCGGACTTTACACCGCCACAAACTACCAAGACCTTATTGATGGTCCCGTAGCAATGGGCGACTTTACTTGTGAAGAGTTTATTGTAGAAGGGATCACACATCATGCCGTATTCACCGGCAAACATTATGGCGACCTAACTCGTGTAACCCAAGACTTAACAAAATTATGCCAACACCATATTTCCTTATTTGGAGAAGCTCCTTTTAAAGAGTATTGGTTTATAACCCAGTTATTTGCCGATGGTTTTGGTGGTTTAGAGCATAAAAACTCAACAATATTACAGGCAAGTCGTTATGATTTACCAAACCCGAATAAGCCTGACGAACTAACCGAAGAATACCGTACTTTTTTGAGTTTATGCTCGCATGAATACTTTCATGCTTGGAATGTTTGCCGTATTAAACCTAAAGAGTTTATTCCTTATCATTTACAAAAAGAAACTCATACCACGCAACTTTGGGCGTACGAAGGCATAACCTCATACTACGACGATTTTTCACTTTACAGAACTGGGTTGATTTCGTTTGAAGATTACTTATCCATTTTATCTAAAACCGCAACCCGCATTTATAGAGGAACAGGCGAATTAAAGCAAAGCGTTAGCGACTCCAGCTTTGATACTTGGACCAAGTTTTACAAACAAGGCCCAGATGCAATAAACAACATTATTAGCTATTACGCTAAAGGTTCTTTAGTTGCCTTATGGTTAGATTTAACCATAAGAGAACAATCTAAAGGACAATACAGTCTAGATAATTTAATGAAAGAGTTATGGATCCATTTTGGTAGAATCAACAAAGGCACCAGTGAGGAAGATTTTATAAACATTACTAACGTATTATGTAATTGCGACATAAGTAATGAATTTACAAAAATATTAAATACGGCAGAACGCATAAACTTATCGCCTTTACTCAACAACGTGGGTATAAACTTTACGCCTTGCAAACTAAGTAAATTAAATGGTGTTGAAACCATAAGCAGCAACCAATATCAGCCATACATTGGTGCGCTTTATACAAGTTCGCCCTTAGGGCTTAAAGTGACACAGGTGCTTGAAAACAGCCCTGCTGCTGATGCTGGTATTGCCGTGAATGACATAATTGTAGCGGTAAACAATAGGCAAGCGACCGAAAAATCGTTGCAAAACTTAGCATCGTTTTTACCAAAAAATAGCACCGTAAATTGCCATTACTTTAGGGATGATCAACTTATTGAAAGACCTCTTTGCTTTATTGATTCGCCAATATCAGCAATCGTTATTACAGAATCAAACACCGAGCTAAGCCAGAAATGGCGAGAAGTTATTTCTGAGTAACGTGGTTACTCAAAGAAAAAGTAAATATTTATAGTGAATGTAGAACGCTACATTCACATCAAAGATACCTTATAAAGCTCCCATTTCAACCAACATACTACCCAAAACACAAACTACTTTATAAAGCACAATATTATTTAACATGATCAATATTGTGCTGACTATCGCGATCTATCATTTATTCACGTAAAATAACGTTATAAAATTTAAAATGAAGTATTCACTATGTCACGCGTAAAAAAATCAAGAAAACCCGGGGTTGGTAAAAGAGCTGTACTGTCTGACGCGGATAAAAAACTCATTGTCCCTACGGCTAAAAAACCTAAGAAAAAAGTAGGTAAAGAAGCCGGTAATCGTCAAAAAGAAGCTTTCAGCAATAAAGAACAAAGCACATTAAACAATGCAAATAAAGATCCACGCATTGGCAATAAAACACCTATAGATTTAACACCACAAACACCAATTAAAGAAAACACAAAAAATAATGTAACAACAGCTCAACAGAAAAATTCACCAATAGCGGCAATTAAAAGAATAGAACCCATTGAATTACCTACAATAGACCTTGAAAACGAACTATATGCCATTGAAGACGATGCGCAATTACAAATTATTTTAGCTTTACAAGATGAAGATAAACCGCTTAACGACGAGCAGATTGACTACTTCAACAAAAAAATGGATCGCCATCAAGCCTTGAGAGAGTTATTGGGTTGGAATGATGAAGATGAAGACAATGATGATGAAACTGATTCACAACATGAAAAAAATAGTGAAGATGATTTATGGGACTCGTTAGATAAAACTGATTTTTCTAAATACGAATAGGAGTATTCATGCTTAAAGATTATTGGCTTTATATTGCTATAGCTTTATTAATTGTTATACCACTTGCTTGCTATGCTGGCATGCTATTATCGCAACTAAAAAAGCAACGCACTGAACAAGAAATTGCTGAAAAACAAAAGCAAATAGCATTAAAGCAACATGATACAAAAATACTCAATAGCGTGGTTATTATTGCCAGAGCACTTAAAGAAGAGCAATGTGATTTATCAGAAGGATGTTGGCGATTATCGGTACTACTTGATTCATTAAAACTAAGTAGTGAGCTTGACACCTTATTCCCAAGTGTTTATCAGCTTTATAACGGTATTAAACACATGCCAATTTTAGCTGAACGTAAAAAGCTAGCAAAGCGTGATCGTATGAAACTCGATTTTGACCGGATGAAGCTTGAAGCTGATTTGAAACCTAAAATTCAACAAGATGTTGAACAACTACACCAATATGCAAATGAAAGACTACGTGTTATTGCTGTAAACACATAAATACTTCAGTTGACGTATTGTACCTCTTGCTAAACACTAATTAAGAATAACGGTTATTGAGCTTTGACCATGTGCTTATTGCCTAATTAAAACCGCCTAATTAAAACCGCCTAATTACAACCGACTAATTACCTGTTTTATTATTTTCTTGGGTTGATAAAGCCACAGGAAACGGCTCTGTTTTACTTCCCGAATATAGTGTTATATGAGGGAATGGTATTTCGATATTTTCAGCGTCAAAGGCGTTTTTAATTTGCTCATACATGCTATTTTTTAACTCTAAGAAATTTTCTCGTTTAGCCCATACTGAAAACTGTAATGACAATGCTGAATCTTCAAAGCCTTGAAACATATAAAGTGGTTTTGGCTCTTCTAAACACAGTGGATTTGAGGAAGCTACTTTTTCTAAAACTTCTTTCACGTTTTTAACATTTTCTTTATAGGCAACGCCGATTTTCATATCTAAACGACGAATGGGAAATTTGGTCAGTGTTGTTAATTCAGATTTTATAAGAGATTCGTTCGGCAAGCGTACAAATAAATTATCAAACGTTCTAACTTTTACAGACAATAAATCAATTGATAATACCTCGCCTACGGTATTACCTACTTTAATCACGTCGCCAATAACAAATGATCGCTCAGCCATTAAAAATATACCACTAATAAAGTTAGAGGCTGATGTTTGCGAAGCAAAACCAATAGCAACGGTTAATACGCTAGCCGCACCTAATAATAAACTCAAATTAAAACCTAACTCTAATAATGCTGAAAATATAAACAACACAAAAATTAAATAATAAATACATTTTTTTATTACTTGGCTGGTATGTATGGTAAAAATTTTACTAATAAATGGGTGGCTAAATCGACTGATCAGTTTTGCAACCACAAAACCTACAATAAATAATACACTTGCACGAAAAAACTTAACCAACATTTCACTATTAAAAACTTCGCTCAGGTAGTTCAACATTTCATTCATAGTAATTCCTAACTAAATATTGCGCTAAACGCTCGTATTAACTGCCCATGACCCAAATTAACCCTAGGACCATTAATTAACGCAGCATGAGGTTGAGGTACACCTAGTTTTAACTTAGCAAAATCACCATCGTTTTCTCGAGTTAATGCAACATTTTGAGTCCATAACTGACCTGATGGTGTGGTATATAAAGATAACGACGGCACAGGTAAGGCTACTCTCTCAAAAACCAAGTCGTTGTCAGCATTGTTTTCAATCAATAAAGGCGTAACAGCTCGTTGCTCTCTAAAAGGCAGTTTATCAATATCTAACCTACCAATAGTTTGGCTGGCATAACACAGTTCGCCTTCTCGGGTTGAAGCGCCAAACCAAGTGTCTGATAATCGCTGCGTTGCAACATCTTTTAATATAGTGTGTGTTTTATCTACAGTACTAATGGTTAGCCAAATAGGTGTACTTAAATAAATAACGACACTTGCCCCAGGTACAATAGTAATGGGTGATTTTGGACGACACACTAAGGTTCTATCAGCTAAGCGTCGATTAATTTCAAGGGTATGAATAAATTCTTTAGTGATATGGCGGCTTATGTCTCCACAATTTATTGGAGTAAAGTTTCCCAGCGTGCGCACAAATTTATTTTCAGCAGATTCAGAGTTTGGCGTATTATCTCTTTTAAGATGGATACACCATTCTTTTTCTTTATGTTCAATCGCTAAACTACAAGATGTACTTTGCAGTAGCAGGCTTTTATTTTTAGGAACCTCTACATTCCCCCACCACGGTGTATTTTGCATTTTTATCACCTAAAAAATATAAGCGTTAGTTATTTACCTAAGATTCTCGCTTATGGTAATTGTAATTCTGGCGGTTGCATACCTTTTAACAATAGGCCAAAGATATCGGCACCGGTAATAATGCGTTTGTTTTGAGCCCAAACCAGTAATACATCGTGCTCTATTGCGCCATCGAATGTATTATCAATTGATTCACTCATTTTCATTTGCATAATGGCATTATTTAGCATGGTTGTTTCGTCGGTAATTATAGTAGGACGATGACAATGCTTGTAAGGGTCAAAGGTATTAGGCTCTAAAAAAGCTTCACGTAAAAAGCCATCAGAATCAACTACAATTAACGGTTCGCCAGCTTCATTTGTTAGTACCACCCAGCGATGACCTGATTTATTTAATAATTTCAAAAATTCATTATTAGCATCTGATGTAATATCAGGAATTATTGGTAAATCCATTTTAGTGGGCAAGGCAATAATAGAGTCAGGGTCAATTAACTCGCCTTCTTCAGCCACTGAAATTTTATCGAGTTTAAAAAAGTTTAAAGCGCCAATACCTTCTACGTGATTAATATCAGTTTCTTCAGCTTCTATATGCTTACGGATAATACTACTTAACTCACTTTCAGCTAAATAAGTAATACCTTCTTTACCTAACCATGCATCAAGTATTAACCCGGTAGGTTTAGCAACAATATAAAACAATATTTGATAAAATTTAATAATCGGCGACAGCATACTTCCCATTTTAAGCGCATTTCTTGAAAAATAAGCTTGAGGAGTAATTTCGCCAATGATGGTGATAGCAATAGTTGAAAACATAAAGGAACTAATGCCAGCCAACACAGAATCAGACAGCAAAGTGAGCAATACGTTAATGCCAACATTACCCCATAAAATAGTGGTTAATAAAAAGTTTGAATCGTTTCGTAATGCTAAAACATTTTTTGCGTGTTTATTGCCTTTAGCAGACTCAACTTCCAGTTGTAATCGACTTAACGAAAACAAAGCAATATTCAAGCCTGAAAAAATAGCAGATTGCGATATACATAGTGCTATAGCAATCCAAATGATAATATCTAAAGTCATATTTCACCGGGTTAAAAAGATAGTTATAAGTTAACTTTTAATCGCTAACTTTTTGATTGTTGCAGTCTATAGCGTATGTTTATTTAAAGATAATGAAATATTTTGTACACGTTAACAAAAATAACTCGTTAAACAAATGAGTTAGCCACGCGTTATAATACCAAACAATAAAACAATTTCGCTCACCTGTTAAAATGAGGCACTAATGATTAAATGTATGCTGTTAAAAGCTGATAAAACTTGTATTTATGGCGCGGAGGAATTGATAGAAACGTGGCGTGAAAATTCAGACTCTTTTTTGTGGTTAGATATTGATTCGCATGACAAAGAAAAAGAAAAGCTACTGTTACAACAAATGGGTTGTCATTCACTTGCTATATCTGACGTGCAACGAGATCGCCACCCTCCTAAAATAGAATTATTTAAAAATTATATTTTTATGCTTTATCGTGGCATATATAAACCCCTTGACGACTTACTATTTGAACACTTACAAATAGGTATGTTTGTTAGTACTAATATTGTAATTACAACTCATGCTAAAGACTCTTTATCTATCAATCATTTATTCAGCCAAGAAGGTGAAAACTATTTAGCTAAAAGCCCTATTACTTTAGCGTTAAGAATATTTCACTTTAGCTGCGGTATTTATTTACAAAAATTATTTGAATTTGAAGATAAATTAGAGGCATTAGAAGATAAATTTCAGCAAGGTGGCGACGATAAAATGATGCAAGAAATAACCTTGTATCAATCAAGACTCACCAAACTTAAACGTACATTTAATTACCACAGTAATATAGGTGCTGAATTAAAAATATTGGTTGAAGATGAAACCATTATTATTAACCAAGCTGAACTGCATACCGTGATAGATGTACACGAACGTATTGAACGATTATTAAGTTTGTCGCAAATGCATTACGATATATGTAGCGATTTAGTGAATGGTTATTTATCAGTAACTTCGCATCAACTAAATGAAACAATGCGTGTACTAACTGTTATTACCGCTATATTTATTCCGTTAGGATTTTTAGCCGGTTTATACGGAATGAACTTTGAATACATTCCAGAATTAAAAATAACTCACGGCTATTTTTATCTACTGAGTTTTATGGCATTTATCGCTGTGGGTTTAATATTATTATTTAAGAAGAAACGATGGCTATAGATGTTACTACCCCGATTAGAATGAGGACACACAGCCAAGTTACACTCGTATTACTAAGTATTGTTATTATTGGATTTGGCTATTATTTTTCATCGATAGATTTAATGAATAAAGAGTGGCTATCACGCTCTGGCAGTTTAGTGGTGGTACTTGGTATTATCTCTGGTTTTTCGGCTATTATTCAGGAAAGAATTATTCTTGGCCAAATCGAAATTAGAAAACGCGTTGAGCTTTCACAAAAAAAGCGCAAGCTACGATTAATCAAGGCTGAAAAAGATTTTATCGAACAAGAGTTAGACGACATTGAAGCAAAATTTAACGACCAAGCAAGTGAGTTAATGAACTCAATTAAATTTAATGTTGGACTTATTGAAGGTGCATTACTTATTTTTGGTACGACACTTTGGGGTTTTGGCGACATTGCCATGATTTTAATACAAAGCGCTTAACCTTAAAATAGTAAACAAATAACGTTATTGCGATATAATCAAATAACTTATGTAGAGGTGTAATTATATATGATAACAGAGCAGTTAATTTGGTTTATTGATAGTCGATTTTATTATCAAAATATCTCGTTGGACAAAATTGTTCACCTTGCCCAAATTCATAAAAAACCCATAAAAATAATTATTGATGCAAGCGCTCAATTAACAGGTCGCGGCTACTGGCATTTATTAAGTCACAAAGAAACCTTATCAAAAGAATTACTAAGCAGCATTGAACAACAGCAAAAAAAATTACTTAAATTTTTTGCCATGAATGCCATTAAAGTTGATATAACAATTAATCAATCGCCTGATTATTTTGCCGCACTTAGCACCAGCATAAAAAATTCTATTAACAGCCTCGTTATTCTTGAAGATAATATTTCAGCTAAGCGCCACCCTATTTTTCAGCAGCTTACCGATATAGATGCACCTGTTTTATTACTGCATAAAAAAGCATGGAAACACCCAGTAAACATTTTAGCCGCTGTTGATCCTTTACACGAACACGCTAGACCCGGAAAAATAGACGATAACATCGTATTATTAACTCAACATTGGTCAAAAACACTTAGCGCTAAATTTACCGTAGCTCATTGTTTTTATGTGGCGTCAGTACTAACTAAATATAAAAATAACGTGTTTAGCATGCACAGCGATGGGCTTGATACCTTTGCTAAAAGATTCAGACTTTCTGAGCAACAATACACCCTACTTGAAGGTATTCCAGAGGAAGCGCTCACCACATATATTCAACATAATCATATTGATATATTAACCATGGGGCTTATCGCACGAAATAAATTACAACAATTGTGGGTTGGCAGCACAACCACCGCCATGTTGAGTGAAGTACCTTGTGATATTTTACTGATAAAACATTGATCTAAGTAAATTTTATGTGAAAAAATCACAAAAAACAGCCCTTGTACATTATTAATTGATAGCAATGTACTGTTGTTCAAACGAATAAAGAGATTAAATACAAATAAATAGCAGATTTATCTTGATATCGAACGGCAAAATACAATACAATCCTCGCGCCTTAGTACAAGGCGTTCTAAGTAAGTTCAGTGGTGGCTATAGCTCAGTTGGTAGAGCCCCGGATTGTGATTCCGGTTGTCGAGGGTTCAAGTCCCTTTAGCCACCCCATTCTTCTCTATTTATATCTTATCTGCTGTTTACACTTTATTTCTCTTTAAAACACAGAAAAAAACCTAGGGTCTGTTGATCTTTCGAGGTTATTTTTACAGCAAGGTGTTTGATATTTAGACAAGGCAGAGTATGTGAAGTGTAGCTAGCTACTCGAACATACGATAACGACGTATAAATTTCAAACAGGTAC
>Ga0209303_1001568_pt1 | contig 13694 bp, 9 predicted proteins | sample SidtaG_3_FD_187449 | JGI IMG/M metagenome (GOLD analysis project Ga0209303, IMG submission 187449) | Marine algal microbial communities from Sidmouth, United Kingdom - Sidmouth_Asex1 metaG (SPAdes) (version 2) | ecosystem: Host-associated > Algae > Red algae > Unclassified | place: Sidmouth... | reverse complement strand
TCACCTTGTCGTTTTTTGTCACCTTGTCATTTTTTCATCGCTCGAAAATTTCAAAAAAGATTACATAAACTATGTGGACCTTAATTTTTGCACTTATCGGCATTTTACTCTTCTTCGCCATCGCAATTGGTGGCAGTTTTTTTGTTATTGTCTATTGGCGCTATATTCAACGGCCCGTTCCCAAACACGACGGAGAATTTATGCTGTCGGGTTTAGATGGCTCTGTCGAGGTGCTGCGCGATAAGCACGGCATCCCGAATATTTATGCCGAAACTCGCGCGGATCTATTTCGCGCGCAGGGTTACGTTCACGCGCAAGATCGACTGTGGCAAATGGAGCAGAATCGACGGATTGCCCGCGGCACGCTAGCCGAGGTCTTTGGCGAAGCTGCGCTCGATGCTGACCGCTTCAGCCGCATTGTAGGATTCTGGCGCGCGGCTGAAGCTGAGCTGGAATCGCTTGATCCAGAAGAACGATTGGCGCTCGAACAGTATGCCGAAGGGGTCAATGCATATATCGATTCGCGCCCCAAAAACCTTGCGGCAGAATTTAACCTGCTGCGCATTGTGCCCGACCCATGGACCCCACTCGATTCGCTAGGTTATGGCAAGGTAATGGCGTGGTCGTTGAGCGTAAATTGGGATAGCGAACTGGTGCGTTTGCGCTTGATGGGGCAACTTGGCCCAATGAATGCTGCTGAATTAGAACCCGACTATCCTGAACAAAACGTGATTATTCTCGAAGCACTGGGCGAACAGTTTGAGCGCCTACTTTCCACAGCGGGATTGTTGCAAAACCAGTATGAAGAGATGCAATCGTGGCTAAGCGAACAGGGTGCGCAAGGATTTGGTGTTGGACAGGGCAGCAATAGTTGGGCGCTTGGTCCAAAAGCAACCGAAACTGCCCGACCGCTGTTGGCAAACGATCCACATCTTGCGATTAGTATGCCTAGCCCGTGGTACGAAAATCATCTGATCTGTCCCGATTTACACGCAAGTGGCGTCTCGTTAACGGGATTGCCCGCTGTGTTGATCGGCCATAATGAAGAGGTTGCCTGGGGCATCACGAACTCATTTGCTGATGTGCAGGATTTATATGTTGAGCGCACGCATCCTGACGACGAAACGATGTTTGAGTTTGAGGGTGAGTGGGAACAGGCGAAGGTTTTTGATGAAGAAATTTACGTGCGCAAACAGCCCGAACCGTACGTGCAGCGTGTGGTCGTCACGCGCCACGGGCCGCTGGTAAGCGACTGGCTCAACCGCACGAAATCAGTCGATCCGAAATCAATTGGCGCAAAATCAACTGGCGCGCAATCATCGACCGAGATCCTCACTGTCCCGCTGGCGTTACAATGGACAGCACATCGACCCGGCCACAACCTGTTGGCGGGCCTAAGGCTCAATACCGCCACCGATTGGGATTCCTTCAATGCCGCGCTGTCGAACTGGTCTTGCCCACCCCAAAACTTTACCTATGCGGATGCAAGCGGCCATATTGGCTACGTGTTGGCGGGCGATATTCCTCGGCGCGAAAATAATCCTGGACTTGTACCTGCTTGTGGCTGGCGCGGCACGCAAGAGTGGACGGAGATGGTGCCGTTCGACGAGTTGCCGCGCATTCTTAATCCAGAATCGAATAAAATTGTGACCGCAAACAATAAGATGGTAGGTGATGATTATCCTCACTTTTTGGGTAATGATTTTTATCCCGGTTGGCGGGCGTCGCGCATTGAAGAGATGTTGAGCACAAAGATGCGCTACAACGCAACGGATATGGTGGAGATTCAGATGGATACTGGCAGCAAGCTCGCCGTCGGACTGACTCCATGGTTTGTACAGGCGCGCACGCGCGACCTCTACGCCGAGACCGCACTTGTGGAATTGCGAAACTGGAATCACCGCATGGACTCGGACAGCGTTGGCGCGCTGATCTATCACTTCTTGCTGCTTCAGGGGATCGAAATGGCCTTTGGCAGCAAGCTTGAGGATATGGCTTCTGGTTTTTCGGGCACGGAGCAGAACAACCCGATTTTTGGTGCAAATGGATTTGTTGGCAAGGCCGAAACCAAGCTCTATGATTTGCTCAACAATCATCCTGAATCGCATTGGTATACGGATACCGAAAGTGGTAAAGAGCGCAACCGCGAAGAATTTTTGCAGGCGTTATTTGATATGACAATTACTCGGATGCGAAAAGAGTTGGGCGAAAGTCTGCGTCTGTGGCAGTGGGGTCGACATCATCAGATCCGCTATGTGCATCCGATGGGCAGCGTGCGTCTGCTTAAGTCATTCTTTAACAAGGGGCCATATCCGGTAGGGGGCGATTTTACAACGCCACTGCAAACTCGTCACGCAGCAGAGCTACCGTTGGGGTTGGTAAAAGTGATTCCGAGCTACCGTCAGATTTACGAAGTAGGCAATTGGGACAAGGCGCGCACTGTCAATTCAACGGGGCAATCGGGTCATCCGCTTAGCACACAATATAATGATCAGATTGAGATGTGGCGCGAGGGTGAGTATCACGTTATGCCGTGGTCGCGCGAGGCGGTCGAGCGCGAGGTGGTAAATAAGATGACGTTGCATTCATGATGGATTGTGTAAATAAATGATCGCAACGATATCGTGCCCCTGCTACAAAGCTGGATGAGACAGAAACATGCAAGACAGAATTGACGCTTATTAAAGTAGACCTTTATTCTTAAACAGAAGAGGGCCTGACCACCAGTAAATTACATTTCGGTGGTCAGGCCCTCTTCTGTTTCTGTGCTCAAGTTTCTATGCGCAACTGCTTATACAATTATTGAAGTACTATTCTGTTCTGCTGCGAGCGCTATTGTCGAATCGCTGGCAAATATATTTCGTACCCTTCAATTATCTGTACTCTAACAATGCTAACAGAGGCCGATATTGTATTGGCGGCGTTTATGGTTGATTCATCTGTGTTTGTTAGAATCAGCTCCGCTATATTTGTAATTGTATCGCTATCTGCCTCCCACGCCGGATCCATATAGATTACGTATAGATACGAACGCTCCTCATTTGGTGCTAAGTGTGCAATATCAACAATACATTGTGAGTATTGAGCGGCACCTTCTTGGCAACTCCACTCAGGTGAACTGACTGCACGTGCAAAGAGCATATTCTCTGGCACGTTATCAGCAATCTGAATGTCCCAAATTGCATTATCCCCTGTGTTTTTAATCGAAACAGAGAATGCTATTGAGCGTTCGGTAGATGGATCAATCGTTTCGTGACTAGCCTTCATGCTAAGCGCAAGTGAACGGTTCTGGTCACTAACAAGCGGGTTCGCAGGAACGGTTGGTACAGTCGGCACAGTTGGTGGATCAACGACAGTTGGCTCAGGCGAAGCTGTTCCTCCTGGCATCGGCGTAGTTTCTGACGTTGGCGTGACACTGGGTTGAGAGGTCTCTTCGGTTGGTACGGTTGGTACCGTAGGCACGGTCGGCACGGTCGGCACGGTTGGCACAGTTGGTGGATCAACAACCGTTGGCTCAGGAGAGGCTGTCTCTTCGGGCGTTACCGTTACGCCTGGTTGAGGCGTCTCTTCGGTTGGCACGGTTGGCGGATCAACAACTGTTGGCGGATTGATGACGGTTGGCTCAGGAGAGGCTGTCTCTCCGGGCGTTATCGTTACGCCTGGCTGAGGCGTCTCTTCGGTTGGCACAGTTGGCACGGTTGGCGGATCAACAAATGTTGGCGGATTGATGACGGTTGGCTCAGGAGAGGTTGTCTCTTCGGGCGTTACCGTTACGCCTGGCTGAGGCGTCTCTTCGGTTGGCACAGTTGGTGGATCAACAACTGTTGGTGGATTGACGACGGTTGGCTCAGGAGAGGTTGTCTCTTCGGGCGTTACCGTGATGCCTGGCTGGGCGGTCTCTTCAGTTGGTACGGTCGGCACAGTTGGCGGATTAACGACAGTTGGTTCTGGCGTTGATACTCCGTCACTTTCACATACAAGCTCAATTGTGTCCAGATTGGTTTCGGGATCGCGCTGATGTAGTGTAACGATATGTGGACCTGCATCTAAAAAGAGTTCAAGTGGATCTGCCCCGCTGTACCGATCATTTGCAAAGTCGTATACAAACTCCTTATCAATCTGTGTGTCCCACAGATAAACCGTAGATAGGACATTATCTATGGTAATAAAAAATGAGTCATTGAGACCCGTATTTGATTGTACTCGCCCCTTAATTTTACACATGCTTGGCTGAGGAACAGTAAAGCAGAAGTCAGCGGAGCCACCTGTACCGAATGAACGATGGCCGCTTTCGATTGGCGCATAAATATATTGTCCATTACTAGCTCGTCCATTCGTTCCGATTATAAATGGTGCTTTTAAAATTCCGTCTTCAGCTTCTTGTACTAACCCACCACAACCTTGAGGTGGTGCAGTTATTGTTGCCGTTGGCATAACAATAGGCGTGCTTACCGGTGTATTTGCAGGTGGCGGCACAGTCGTTGGCGTATCCGCGGGTGGTGGCGGTGGTGGCGGTGTGTTTACCGGTGTGTTTATCGGCGTATTGGCAGGTGTGTTTATCGGCGTATTGGCAGGTGGCGGCACACTCGTTGGCGTATCCGCGGGTGGCGGCGGTGTGTTTATCGGTGTGTTCGCAGGTGGTGGCGGCGGAGGTGGTGTGTTTATCGGCGTATTGGCAGGTGGCGGCATAGTCGTTGGCGTATCTGCGGGTGGCGGCGGAGGCGGTGTGTTTGTCGCGGTCGGCACAATAGATGTGTTTGTCGCGGTCGGCACAATGGGTGTATTCGTAGGGACTACAGCCGTTGGTGCGATGTTGCAAGTTTGAATCAACGATTTTGTATAGGTTTTGAAGGCCTGACCCAAAGGCGTTAACTGGCTTGTGTTTGGTACAAATAATGCTCCATTAAGCGGTCCCTGTCCAGTATTATCTGGAAAGTTCAAGCTGAACCACGAAAATCTTTGTACAAGGCGATTCCCATCAGACGAGTAGCCTGTAGAGCTGTTTGTTTGCTCTAAAAAGAAGTCGAAGGTAGAGGTCATGAAGTTAGCTGTGCCAACACCATTTGTGTCAAAACCATCTGGCAATAGAATACCATATTCGCTAACTATAAGGGGTTTATTACGGTATCCATTGTCTGCCATCCACTGGCGGAAGCTAATGATGTTTTCTTTGAATAGATCAATATTCCAGTGATCAGGTGGATCCACATACTCAATTGCAGGATCAGTTCCGCTCATGCCTGGCGGCACACCTGCTCCCCAGAATACCTGATTTCCTGTTGGGAAAACTACTTCACTCATGACAAATCCGTGTACATGGACTACATCAGCAGGCGGATTCGTTCCATATAACCGTTGATATTCAGCCAGAACTTTGTCCAAATACTTTTGGCGTAGCTTTGTTGGCGTAACAAGGCCAGCAAATGCGACCTGTGCGGATGAGTCTCGATTTTTGATAAATGTATACAGATCATGATAAAAGACTGCATACTGCTCAGCCGTAATTCCATCTTGACCGCTGCGGTCTGGCTCATTACCCGCTAGCCAGAGTGAGCCTGGGTTTGCATCAATTACCGGACCAAGTTGGCTATCTAGGTTGCTGGTGTTAAAGCCTGTACGAACCACACGGGCAAAGTCAAGACCTGCTGGGCTACCAGATGAGTTCTGAAATCGATAGTCTAAGAACCATCCAAGATTTAACTGATCTACCGGATAATCTGAAATTGGACCTGCCTCACGCGCTACATTAACACCGAAGCGTTCAATCGCATCCGGAGGGCAGGATTGTGCGAAGGCACTCTGATGGCCGAGACCATATAGAGGTGTAGTAAAAAAAGTTGCTACAAGTAAAGCGATTACGCTATACTTGAGCAGCCTATATAAAGGAAACTGCTTTGACATTAATTTCTCCATGTTTAAATTCAAATAGATTAACAACTATGTTAACCTGCTAGCTGAGACCTTTTAGAATAAATTTGTTTTGGGTGGTGCTTTTGGACCATAATCAAAATTTTTGGATAGAGAACTCATTGCATCATTCAATTTAAATACTTGGATGATGTGAATCGAGCGCACGTTGCTCTCTACCGTATACTTAATATTTATCAAGAAAGTTTTGTACCACATTTCAACCAAAAGGTAATGGGATAGAACTTTTCTAGGCAACTATAAAATCAGTATTTTCAGCGCCAAAAGACAGTATACATCAGCTTCACACATTATTGTGTTACAATTAGTCAGCAGGACAATTTTTTAAGTTAATCTGAGCTTCGTAGCAAAAATTGTAAGTTTTATAAAACAAAATGTGTTAGCTCTCCTTATCTGATAAAAATCGCACGAATATTTTGGTACAGCAAATCTTCACAGAGCAAATTATATTTCAGCCTAAATTTATTAGAAGCTGTCTGAAAAGCTCATTGAAGCAGAATGTTTGATGGCAGTAAGACCTTTTCAGACAGTTTGTTAGGTTGATAAATTTTTAATGCAGTGGATGAAGCATTGATAGATAACAAACAGTCACGACAGACAAAAGCATTGCTGAAGCCCGGCCTTGATTATCGCGTACCTACATTTGCGGGTCGCGCTTATCCCGCTGATTCAAATGAACTGAGTCAATACTTGGAGCACTATTTGGATATTGGAGCGAATCAGTTTGAGGCGAAGCAATCTCTTTTACCAAACAAGGCAATTCGGGGGTTGTTGAGCCCTCATATTGATTACCCGCGTGGTGGCCCGGTTTATGGCGCTGTATGGCAGCACACGGCTCCTGTTTTAGAGAGTGCTGATTTGGTAATATTGTTTGGCACAGACCATTATGGTGTTGACCCATTTACGTTGACGCAGCAGCATTATGCGTCGCCGTATGGAATCTTACCTACAGCCACAGATGTGGTTGATAAACTTGCGATTGCAATTGAACAGGTGGGTGGTTCTGGCACAGCTTATAAAAGCGAATTTCGGCATCGCAAAGAGCATTCATTAGAATTAGTAGCAGTTTGGTTGCATCACATGTTAGCAAGACAAGGCCATATTGCCGAGCAGAACAGGCCCCCATGTGAATTGGTTCCGATCTTATGTGGAGGAATACATCGCCATATTCTCGACGATAGCGATCCAGCAGACGATCCACTGTTAAATAATGTGCTGAATGTTCTACATGAGGTGAGTAAAAAGCGCAATGTGTTAATTGTGGCCTCTGGCGATCTTGCCCATGTTGGCCCGGCGTTTTCGGGCGCACCGTTAGACAAGCAAAAACGTGCGCTTTTACGCAGCACAGATGATGCGCTGTTAGAGAGCATGTGTACTGGTGGCAGCCAATCTTTTTTTGAAGAAATACGCTCGGTAAGGGATCGCAATAATGTCTGCGGGGTTACGCCAATTTATCTAACCATGCGCCTGTTAGAAATGTTGAACCACAACGATTCGGTCTTTGACAAGCTAATCGGTTCGTCTGTTGCCTATGATACCTGCCCTGCTGATGAGATGGATACGTCGGTTGTAACAATCGGTGGGGTGCTTTTCTCTTGACCACAATTTTTACCGTTTTACCCAAAATCTGATTCACTAATTTTTTAACCTACCACTTTTACCCGAAACTTATGAATCCCAATAATAATTTAGAGTCTGAACCCTCTCTGTCCACTGCGCGCGTAGCAAGCTGGTCACAGATGTTTTTACCAGTTGTTGCTGCGGCAATATTAGCGGCGTTATCTTGGCCTGTTTGGCGTTGGTTATGGCAAGAATGGATGGGGAATGAATACTATAGTCATGGTGTTCTTATTCCCGCTGTTGCAGCTTTTTTAATTGTTCAACGAATACGCAATGATGAAGATTTTAAGTGGCAATGGGGTGCAACTAATGTGATCAGTTTGCTTGTGCTGATGTTGGGACTTGTTGCATTTGTTTATTTCGTCAATAATAAAGCATACTATGTGGCTAGTATCGTTCTCATCATGCTTATTGGCATTTTGATTTGGGCATTTGGCGGCAAATTGGCGACGTCAAAGCTAATTTTTCCGATAGCTTATCTGATTTTCATGGTTCCCCTACCGTTTATTGAACGGTCGACATTGCCGTTGGCTATGTTTACGGGTGTTTGCTCTAGTGGGCTTGTACAGTTTCTAGGAATTCAACTTGAGGTCGTTGGTAATGCAATCAAATTACCCAATGCAAATTTGGTAGTCGGTGCACAATGTAGCGGAATCAATTCGCTTATTGCCCTGACTGCTCTGACGGCGCTTGCTGCTTATATTTTCGAGGGACCACTCTGGGCAAAGGTATTATTAACTTTTGCGGCGATTCCGCTTGCGCTAATCAGCAATATATTGCGAGTCGCTTCGCTGATATATGTTGCAAAAAATTACGGTGCAGAGAGCGCCTTCACCTTCTATCATGACTATTCTGGCCCAATTTTCTTTGCTGTTGTGCTCCTTTTTATGTATCCTATTGCAAAGCTTTTGCGCTTTCAGAATTTCCGTCTAAATGTTATCTAAAATTACGGCTGCTTATGTTTTGCAGCGCCATAAACGTAACGCTTTCTCTTCTGTTTAGCATCTTCTCAAAACTGGCGGTAGCGCTGGTTGAGTGTGGGACGCTGAAAGCTAGAGCACTGTGCAGCTTTTTTGGTAGCATTGTGGCTGTATCAAAACCAAGCGGATGGCGAACCTCTACTTACTAAGTATGAAGATTATTAAGTACTAAGAAGGTACTCTGTTTACGTTAAAAGGAATGTGCTATTGTGCTGCTACGAGATATAAATGAGTAATGAAACAGCATCTCCGTGCAAATCCCACCCAATGTATCTATGAAAACAAGCCAACTTTCTAACACCCAAAATAATACCCTTCGCGAAATTAGTCGCGACTCTGCAACAGGCTTTGGGGAGAGTCACATCATCAAACCCAAACAAATCACATCTGAACAAAGCAACCATGCGAAAACAGGTTCATCTAATATCTATAGTTATATAGTTATTGGGCTTCTTCTTTTGGCTGCCTTTGCTTTGTATGGACCAAAGCTGTTGAGTGGTACGGAACAATCTGATGCTGTGTCAGCGAGTGATGGCCACAGCTATGTAAGTGATCTCGATTTCTGGCGGCGCACCAATCGCGAGACCCATGTCGCTTCATCCATTCCGCTGGACCTAAGCAACGATCTTGAAGAAATACCGTTGGCTATTGGCAAGTGGACAGGCGTAGACATGCCCGATACGAATCGAGAGGTAGAGATATTGCTTGATCCAGAGCAATATGTGCGCAGGCTCTATCAGCATGAGAATGGAAACTATATTTGGCTAAGCCTCATCGGTGGACGTAGTTCAAAACCATTCCATGCACCCGATATTTGTTACGATGCTGACGGCTGGCAATATAATTTAGGCTCTCATCCCTTTGCATTAAATAATGGTGGTGAGATCTTTGGCCTTTGGTTAGAAGCAGAAAAAGAGGTGACGGAAGGCACCGCACCGCTTGAGCATTTTGTCTCTTACTTTTATATATTTCCAGATCATGACCGCGAACTTTCTGATGGCATCGTGCTGTTTAAATTAACCTCTTCTAAATTTGGCACGTCAGAACAGAGTTTAGAGATACATCAAGATTTTGTCAGTAGCATATTTGGTGGCTTATAACAAACACAGGACCCGACTGTTCTTTGTTATATTGCTTAGGTTGATTATACTTATACCTGAAAAATTTTATAAGAAGCTGTTTAAAAACAGAATACTGAAACATGAGCATTTGGTATTTGAAACAACCTATGAGTCTATCACTGCTTATAACAGTATCCTGTATTGCCCAACATTTTTACCCATTATGCAACAACAAAAATTAACGCTATGTATTCTTTATGTTGCTACACTTCTGCTTGCACTTACTGCCTGTGCAACAAGGATCGAATCTGCCGATCCAGCAAGTGAATCGGCTAGCGGCACGAATCAAGAAAATAACTCATTCAATGCAACCTATGGATCATGCAGCCTTGACTTGACCGAAGATACGTCCACAGAAGAGGCGATTCAGGCTGTTTTAAGAGCCGAGGGGCAATTTGTAGTCGATCAGAATATTGATGCATTGATGGCGCTCTGGATTGATGGCAGCTACATTAAGAATGCAAAGAATACGGTTGATGACAAAAGCGATGATCAACTTTGGTCTGACGTGGATGCAATTCGCCATCGATATGTGCGGACTGTTTTTCCTGGCGCACCAACAGAGATCCAACCGGCAAATTTGCAAATCGAACTTGATGGCGACAATGCCGTTGTAATTGCGACGACGCGTATTGGCGATGAAATTTCGCCTTCCGGCGATCGGTGGGAGCTGACGCGCCAAAACGACTGCTGGTTGATCCAAAGTTTGGCATATAACCTCGAACCTAACTAGCGCGGATTTGATCGCCGCATATGCTCGACATCACCGCTGTTTTACCCACCCTACTTGCGTTCTTTCTTGCGCTACTTATCCTCGCTTACCTCAGCTACAAAGTCAGTATCGAACTCCAACTCCTTATCTATTACAGCACCGGTTCAAAAGATATGCCTATCGTCATACTCTTTTTGGCCCTCTTTCCTGGCGTGCTTATTCATGAAGCTGCCCATTGGGTTACGGCGCGTCTGCTTGGCTTGAAGGCTAGCAAGTTTCGCGTTTGGCCTAAAAGAACTGGGAAACATATCGGCATGGGCAGCGTTAATGTCGAGCAGGGTGGTGCGCTGCGCGATAGTCTTGTCGGCTTAGCGCCATTGATTGTTGGTACGTTTCTTATCGCTTTGATTGGTCATCGCGTCTTTGATGCATACTTGATCAGCGATGCATTGCTCGTTGGTCGTTGGCAGGAAGGGCTTCGTGCCATGTGGCTTGCGCTCAATAAGACCGATGGCGCAATATGGGCCTATCTGCTTTTTGCTATTGGCAACGCAATGGTGCCAAGCACAAGCGACCGTGAACCAGTCAAAACACTTCTGCTCTACATTGCGATTGCCGTACTCTTTTACTTTATTCTTGGTCTTCCGCTCTCTCCCCTTAGCTTTATGATCGGCTGGCTTTTGCCTCTGCTCGTGGATCTGAGCAGCGCCCTCTTTTTCATTATTCTCATCGATCTAATCATCCTAATGGTTTTGCTTATGCTAAGGATCTTTGTCGAGCCACCAAAAGGTAGCGCAAAAATGCCTAAGCGCCGAAGATAGTAACCTTATTCCTCAAACAGAACGCGCCTTTCACGCTCGCGGCGGCTGCCAACTAGCCAAAAGAGAAGTGCAAGCGCAATGAGCAAAAGCGGCAGCAACACGCAGATCGAGAAGAGTATATAATACCAAACATAACGCAATCGTTCGGACCGAGTCGTTTCAATTTCGGCGTCCCAATTCAGCAATCCATCCACAGAGATTGTCCCATCTGTTGTATTGCCAGGCTTCAAAGGCGTTAAGGTAAGCCCGATGGGTTGCGCAGTTGCTGTGCGGCGCGGGGTAGGCGTAAACGTTCTGCTTGGCAACGGGGTGGGCGTAAAGGTTGATGTGGCCGTCTCTGTTGGTGAGGGTGCCACCGTTGAAGTTTGCGGAATTTCTGTGGGCGTTTCTGTTGGTAGATTGAGTGGTGAATCGAACGCAGGCGGATCCAGTGGCGAATTGAATGCAGGCTGCTCTAATGGCGAGGCGAACGCATCGGGCGCATTCGCGCTGACACCCACAGTTACTTTCCTCGAGACCATGCCACCCGGGTTGCGCAAGGTCAGCGTGTAAGTTGTGGTGACTAAGGGCGTATGCATGAAAGAAGTTGAATCGATTCCGATAACTTCTTGCACATCATCATATGTTAAAGTAATGGCAGACGCGCCGATAATCTCCCAATTAAGTTCTACCGTATTGCCCACTGCAATCGAGGCTGGGTCACTTTTAAAGCTGAGCAGCGCGGGCGCACTGACTGCTGTCTCTGTTGGGGCAAGCGTTACAACAGGCGTTGGTGTAAAGGTTGGCGTTCCGGTTGGCGTATCAGAGGGTATAAATGTTGCAGTAGGGGTTGGCGTCGCGGTTGACGTAGGGGTATTAAGCGGCGAATTGACTGTGGGCACAGGTGTGACGGTAGCTTCTGGCGTGTTTGTGACAACCTGCGTAATTGTAGCTGTAGGGGTTACCGTAACTGTCCCCGTGATGGTTGCTTGTGCCCTGATCAAGTTGACCGAATCAACTTGCGTAGATGCTGCAACATCCTCCGCAGAATGAATTGCTGAAAGGCTCAACAACCCTCTAAATACAAACAGCAAACAGAGGCCAATAAGCAGCCCAGCAAAACTAAATTTTGTTCCTCTACGCATCTTCATCTGTCGATCATAAATTGATCAATTCAATCTGCGCAAACTTATCCTATGCTAGACGTCAAAAAAGAGCTGCATCTATTTTTCACTGCCCTCGTGTTTTATACCCGCATCCCCATTTCAAACTGGGTGCCATATAAAGAAGAGAGCCAAGCTCTTTCGGCGCGCTATTTCCCCTTGGTTGGCACTGTAGTCGGTACGCTGACTGCGCTTGTCTTCTGGACTGCCGCGCTGCTTTTCGCCACACCCATCGCTATCTTGCTTGCCATGACCACCGCTATTTGGGTCACCGGCGCGCTGCACGAAGATGGTTTTGCCGATCTGTGCGACGGCTTTGGTGGCGGCTGGACCAAAGAGCGCATTCTCGAAATTATGAAGGATTCAAGCTTGGGGACATTTGGCGTCCTTGGCCTGATCGTGGCGATGGGACTAAAATTTTTGGCACTTGCCCAACTGCCCATTGATGTCGTTCCGCTCACGTTCATTGCGGGGCATACAATCAGTCGCTATGTTGCCATAACCTTTCTCAACACCCACGCCTACGCTCGTAGCGACGACACACAAAAAGCTGGTGCGATGGTCCGGCCTATGCGACCCGCTGAACAGCTAATTGCGTTGCTCCCAGCACTCATCGCCGCGCTATCTATGTTTCTCATCTTTAGCCCTTTGCTCGTAGTAATTTCTATCATACCACTTGCTATTATCCGCTGGTATTTGGGCAAACTCTTCATGCGTAAACTTGAAGGGTATACAGGTGATTGCCTCGGTGCGACACAGCAGATCACGGAGGTGATCTTTTATTTGATGCTTTCTTTATAATTTCCCGATATTTGCATCCACAAATGAATCGCATCGTACGGGCATAGTATATCGCGCCCTTCTTCCAAAAACCCCAAAACACCGCCACGCCCACAAATGAACCTCACGGGATCGGCACGATATATCGTGCCGCTACGAATTGCAACGATCTACATGAATGCGAAATGATGGCTCGTCCATCACTACTCTCAACATTCGTACGGGCATGATATATCGTGCCCTTCTTCCAAAAACCCCAAAACACCGCCACACCCACAAATGAAACGAGATCGGCACGATATATCGTGCCGCTACGAATTGCAACGATCTACATGAATGCGAAATGATGGCTCGTCCATCACTACTCTCACATTCGTACGGGCATGATATAACATGCCCTTCTTCCAAAAACCCCAAAACACCACCACACCCACAAATGAAACGAGATCGGCACGATATATCGTGCCGCTACGAATTGCAACGATCTACATGAATGCGAAATGATGGCTCGTCCATCACTACTCTCAACATTCGTACGGACATGATATATCGTGCCCTTCTTCCAAAAACCCCAAAACACCGCCACGCCC
>Ga0209303_1001565_pt1 | contig 13705 bp, 12 predicted proteins | sample SidtaG_3_FD_187449 | JGI IMG/M metagenome (GOLD analysis project Ga0209303, IMG submission 187449) | Marine algal microbial communities from Sidmouth, United Kingdom - Sidmouth_Asex1 metaG (SPAdes) (version 2) | ecosystem: Host-associated > Algae > Red algae > Unclassified | place: Sidmouth... | reverse complement strand
GCCTCTCGGCCGGTCCGGTCATCGTGTCACGCGCCTACCGGATCAGCGCCGACGAGCGCCAAGCGACGGCCCTGTCCGCGCTGACGGTCACCGGATCGCGCGCACCGATCGATCTGGATACCGAGGGGGTGGGCAGCGCCGCGTTCGCGAACCGGGTCACCTACACCGATCCGCCGACGCTGGACGGGCCGGCACCGTTGATCTCGTTGCTCGACGCACCGGACGGCGTGTCGATCCCGCGCGGCGGTCCGGCGCTGATCGGCACGGTGGAGAACGTCGAGGTCGAGAACCTCTTCTACTCGACCGATCCGTTCGCAGGACTCGAGACCACGCACCGGCGCATCGACCGTCACGTGGTCGTGTTCGCCAACGACAGCCTGTTGCTCGGTTCCGACAACCGCAGCCTTCTCTATCGCTTCGTCGAGCGGACCGTCGAGGGCGGCGACCGGCTCATGCTGATCGGTTGCTCGAACGGGCCGACCAACTTCGAGGGCGGCAACGAGCCGCTCGCGCTCGGTCGCGCCACCCGGGTCACCGATGCGCTGGCGGCGGTGGGCATCGATCGTCGCCGCATCGACCAGGAGGGTTGCTGGGCCGGCAGTGCCGATCCGAAGGGCCTGCCCGGCCGGGGCGTGGTGCTGGATGTGTGGCGCCCGCTCAGCGAAGGTGGCGCGTCGTGATGAGCCTCACGATGCGTCGGCCGACGAGGCTGCGTGCCGGCGCCGCCCCGATCGATGGCGGATGGCGGCAGGCAGACAGGACGTCAGGCAGGGCGGCAGCGAGGACGGCAGCGAGAGCGGCCGGCATGGCGGCAGCGCTGGCGGCTACGCTGATCGGCTGCACGTCGGTTCCGCCCGTGGCGACGGCTTCGCCCGCGACGCTGCCGCCGATCGAATCGCTGATGCCTCGTCTGGGTGGCGATCCGGCAGCCTTCGACGCACTGGACGCCGACGAGGTTCGCCAGCACCGGCTCGTGGCCACCAACCTGGTCAGCGCGCTCCTGCAGCTGCCCGAGACCCGCCCCGAGACGTCACTGCTGCAGGCGTTGCCGCCGAGCACGGCGTTCGGCAACACGACCCTGCGAGCGCTCGAGGACGCAGGCTACGCGGTGCAGTACGTCGGCAGCGACGTCGGACCCGCCTACGTCGACTATTCGCGCCGGGTGGGCGAGACCTCGACCGGCACGGTGCTCGAGTACCAGTTGTCGGTGGGCGAGGTGGTGCTCTCGCGCGAGTACGCGATAGAGGACGGTGCGATCTTCCCCGCCTCGCTCGTCAGGCTCAGGGGTTCCTCCATGAAGCGCGAGCTCGAACTCTCTGACGCCCTGTTCGTCGAACAGGGCGCATCCTCCGCTCGTGCCTTCGTGTCCGGCACGCGCGATCTGGACGGTACGGGCGCGGACACCGACGCCCGCACGATCGAGGTCCGCAGCTTCGATCGCGTGGCCGCGGACCGACGAACCGACCCCGGTGCCACGCTCGCCGAGGCCGCGCGAGCGGCACTGTTGCGGGATTCGGTGACCGATGCGCCGGATCTCGATGACTACGTCGAATACCGCCGCACGGTGCTGGTGCTGGATTCGCCGGACGCCACGCGCCTGGGCCAGGCCAACAAGCGCGCGGTGCGTGCGCTGGTCCAACGGGTGCGGCCGGGCGACCTGGTGCAGGTGACCGCCTGCCAGGATGCGGACGGCGTCGATGCGAGGTCGGCCGTTCGCGGAGCGCTGGTGGAACGCGAGCTGATCAGCCACGGGCTCGACTTCGACGACATCTGGCAGGCGCCCTGCACCCGCACCAGCTATCGTTTTCCCGGAGACGATTCCCCGGTACCGGTCGATCTGGTCGTGCTGCGGCCGGCCGGCCGGTAAGGGCCCGCGCGGTATGCCGCCCTATCCGATGTGCCGCGGTGCGGAATGGCGGAGAGGGTGGGATTCGAACCCACGGACCTTTGACAGTCAACGGTTTTCAAGACCGCCGCATTCGACCACTCTGCCACCTCTCCGGACAGCCGCAGCATACCCGATGCCTCTTGAATCAGGCACGTCCGAACCCATCCTTCGAAAACGATGAGTGATTGTTCGTCACGGGAACTGATCCTGGAGGCGGGACGGTCGCTACAATGATCGTCAGCCTTCTTCTCACTTGCGAGGACCTTACGTCGATGGACAAACAGATGTACACCCCCGCCACACCGGCATCCGAAGGCGGTGTGCTGTCGCAGAACAAGGTGCTGCGGCAGACCTACACGCTGCTCGCCGCCACGCTGCTGTTCAGCGGTCTCATGGCCGGTGTGTCCATGGCCATGGCCGTTCCGCCGATCATGTCGATGGTCAGCACCATCGGCGCCATCGTCATCCTGATGTTCGTGCTGCCCCGGTTCGCCGAACAGGCCGCCGGCATCGGCATCGTGTTCCTGGCCACCGGCATGCTCGGTTTCGGTCTGGGTCCGATCCTGAACGCCTATCTGTCGCTGCCCAACGGCGGCGCGGTGGTCATGACGGCCATGGGCGGTACCGGTGCGATCTTCATGGCGCTGTCGGCCTACGTGCTGACGACCAAGAAGGACTTCAGCTTCATGGGCGGGTTCCTGATGGTCGGCATCATGGTGGTGTTCGGCGCGATCATCCTGAGCCTGTTCGTGAACATGCCGGCGCTCAGCCTGGCGATCTCCGGCGCGATGGTGCTGCTGATGAGCGGGTTCATCCTGTTCGACACCAGCCGCATCATCAACGGCGGCGAAACCAACTACGTCATGGCCACCGTCTCGCTGTTCATCAACATCTTCAACCTGTTCACCAGCCTGCTGCACCTGCTGGGCATCATGAGCGACGACTGATCGTCTTCGCGTCTCCGGGCGGCGCCAAGGCGTGCGGCCCGGGCATGGCGAACGGTACGAAGCACGGGCCGCGTCATGCGGCCCGTGTCGTTTGTGGCGTGCCTTGCCGATCCGACCTTCCGATTCGATGGAGAACCGCACACCTCATGCCGACGTGGATGAACATCATCTGGGCCGTGCTGCTCGGGTTCATGCTCTGGCGCCTGTGGCCGGTGGCCCGGCATTGGCTGGAGAACGGGCCGCGCGGCAGCCAGAAGCAATGGTTGAACGTATCCGTGCTGCTGGCCGGCGTGGTGCTGTTCGTGGCGCTGCTGATGATGCTGGTACGCGGCTGAGGCATTCTCCCGGATCGGTCGCGGCCCGCGCCCCCGTTCCGGCTGCAGGCCTCAGTCGGCCGGATCGATCTCCGGATACTCGAACGTCGCCGCGATGGGCGCATGGTCCGATGTGGTGACATGCTCCAGCGAGCTGGACAGGCGCAGCTCCAGGCCCCGGTACATCAGGTGATCCAGGTGCATCGACAGGTGTGCCAGCCTGGCGCGGCGCACCAGCGGCGCCGGCAGCAGCGCAGCGTCGCGGGTCAGGTCGAACAGGCTGTTGCGCCGGCTCACGTTCCAGGTGTTGAAGTCGCCGGCCAGCAGCAACGGGCCGCGGTGCGCCGCCATCGCCTCGCCCAGTTGGCGCAGGTGAGCCAGGTACTTGGCGGTGGGCACGAAGTTGATGGCGTGCATGTTCAGCACCAGCAAGGTGGCGCGCGAACGACCCTGCGCACCGCAGATCGGATACCGGGTCGCCAGCAGGGACTTGCGCGTGTTGCTCAACGGCTCGGTGTGCGGTGACTGCCAGCACACCCCGCTCAGCGCCGGGCACACCGCACCGGTCTTGACGCCGTGCTCGCGTTGGCTCACCGGCTCCCGGAAGCTGCGACCCATGACCCACTGGTGACGCCGGCTGTTGGCGAACAGCCGGTCCGAAGGTGCGTTCAGCACCGCCTCCTGCAACAGCACCAGATCGCGATCGTGCACCAGCGACCCGAAGTCGTCGGCGAAGCCGGCCCGCTTCGCCTTCAGGATGTTCCAGATGAGCACGCGCACCACCGGCCCGAGGCTGGCCCGTGACGCCTGGCCCAGCATCGGCAGCTCATCCTCGATGTCGATCTTCTCGGGCAGCAGGCGACGGATCAAGGCGGTTCTCACAGGTACGGCGAGAAGAGTCGGAAGAAATTGTTGCGCAGCCTGATCGGTAGCGCGGGCCGGGCCGATCCGGTCACCCGTTTAGCGGTGCGGCGCTTGGTCTCGAACAGTCGCGACACGGTGGCGTTGAAGGCGACGTCGTAGCACTCGACATTGATCTCGAAGTTGAGTTCCAGGCTGCGCGCGTCCCAGTTGCTCGACCCGATCAGGCACCACAGGTCGTCGACCAGGAACAACTTGGAATGGTCGAACGGCGGGGGGCTCTCGTGCAGGTGGATACCGTATTCCAGCAATCGCCAGGTGCTGGCCTGCATGGCCCAGCCGACGAACGGCAGGTTGTTGCGCTCGGGTGTGATCACGTCGATGCGCACCCCGCGCAGGGCCGCCAGCTGCAAGGCACCGAGCACCGATCGATCCGGCAGGAAATAAGGCGTGACGATGCCGATGCGCGTCCGGGCGGCGTTGATGACCGCCACCATGGTCATCTGCAGCTTGGCATAGTCCTCGTCCGGACCGTCCAGCAGCACTCGCGCATCGATCGAGCCCTGTTCGGCCGGTACCGGTCCGGGCACCACGACCGGCGTCAGCCGCTCCTTGGCCGCGAACTTCCAGTCTTCGCGGAACGCCCGGTCGATCTGCGCGATCACCGGCCCGCGCACCGCGAAGTGCACATCCTGGGTGGCATGGCGCCCACCCTCCGCCAGCAGGTTGTGAGCGCGGATGTTCAATCCGCCCACGAAGGCCAGGGTGCCGTCCACCACCAGGATCTTCCTGTGATTGCGCAGGTTCAGGAAGCGGGTGCCGGCGGTCGAGAACGCCGACAGGAAGCGTACCGCGGCGACGCCGCGCCGCCGCAGCGCCCGATCCACGCGCACCCAGCCCAGGCCGTAGCTGATGCCGACGCCATCGATCAGCACCCGCACCTCCACGCCCCGCTCGTTGGCGGCGACCAGCGCCTCGATGAAGCGCTTGCCGATCGCGTCGTTGGAGAAGATGTAGCTGGACAGGCGCACCGTCTCGCGGGCCGACTCGATCGCCTCCAGCATGCGCGGATAGGCTTCATCCCCGTCCTGCAGCAGGTCCAGCGCGTTGCCGGGCGTGTACACCTCGGGGTGGATGGCCACTCCCAGCCGCATCAACTGCCGCCAGCGTGGGGCCAGCGACTCGCACACCTCGTCGAGCAGCAGCTGCTCCACGTCCAGCCCGCTGTCGCGGTGCGGTGGCAGCTTGGCCGCGATATCGGGACGATCCGCACGCGCCCGGCGACGAATCCGGTTGATGCCGAACAGCCAGTAAAGGGCGGCGCCCAGCAGCGGGGACAGCACGATCACGCCCAGCCAGCTGAAGGCTGCGCCCTCGTTCTGCTTGTTCAGCACCACGTGCACACCGGCCGCGATGGCCAGCAGCAGGTACACCACCCCCGCCAGCGAGAACACGGTCTGCGGTTCGAGCTCGACGACGGCATCCATCGGCTGGGCGGGTGACGTTTCGTCGAAGCGACGCCCCGATACCGGGACTGGTGGCCACAGTATAGACCGGCCGACCGGCGAGAAAAAAAGCTCGATTCGGTCAAGTAATCGTGCGATGCGCCGACATTCGATCATCACCGCACCGCTGATGATTTCACCATGGCTCGCTCGTCCGATTCCGTCTTTCCCCTGGCGCTGCTGCGCGACCGGACCTTCCAGGCGCGCGAGATCCGCCGCGTGATGAAGCTGGCCGGGCTCTACCTGGTGGCCACCACCGTGCTGGTCGGGGTGTTCTATCACCAGATGCTCGGCCAGTTGCTCGAGGGCATGGCGCCGCTGCTGTTCGTCTCCGAGGACGTGGCGCTGGCCGCCGAAGCGGTCCCCTCGCTCGGCGCCGTGCTGGGCAAGTGGCTGATCGCGATGCTGGCCTTGAACGCCGTCATCACGGTGGGGCTGGGCATCTACATCCTCAGGAAGCTGGGCGCGCCGCTGCTGGCGATCAAGCGATCCTTGCGCGAGATCGGCGCCGGCAACCTGGACGTGCGGATGCGTGCCACCGACGATGCCGAGTTCGGCGAGCTGGTGGACGAGCTGGCCGGTGCCATGGCCAGCGTGCGACGTCACGTCCGCGCTGCCCGCGAAGGGTTGGACCAGCCCGGGGATGCCGAGGCCTCGATCGCCGATTGCCGTGCCGCGCTGGACTGGTTCACGCTCGACAGCGCCAATGACGGGACCGCGGGCGACAGCGCCGGCGAACGCGCCGCGTGAGGGGAAACAGCATGCCGTCACCGACGCCCGTGAACGTCTCCGCATCCCTCTCCCCCCTTCGGACACCGGCAGGCGTTGTCCTGGCCGTGACCCTGGCCCTCCTGACAGGCTGCAGTGGCGGCGGCGGCGGCGGCGGCGGCGGCGGCGGTGGCGGTGGCAGCGGCCCGTCCCAGCCTCCGGACGACGTCACCGGCTCGTACCTGCACGTCGGCCCGGCCGACTTCTACTACGGCACCCAACCGGTGGGGGGCGAGCGCAGCCAGGAGATCGAGATCCAGAATCGCGGCGCCGACAGCTATCCGCTGGATACACTGGTGCTCACCGGTACCGATGCCGACGATTTCCGGATGCCGATCTATGGCGACGTCACGCTGGAGCCGGCCCAGGCCATTCGGGTGCCGGTGACGTTCGCGCCGCTGGACGAGGGGCGCAAGCTGGCCAGCCTGGACATCGAGTACCGCACCATCGTCAGGGCACCGCCCGAGGCCAGCGAGCGCGAGCAGGCCTACTACGAGGCGTCCGACCTGGCACGTCGCGGCGAGCTGGCCTCCTCGCGCGCCCGCTACGAGGACTACCTGCAGAGCGAGCCCGCCACCGTCAACAAGCGACGCGCCGCGATGCGCGTGCCGATCGTGCAGGAGGCGCAGGACTACGGTGACGGCGATGATTCGCGGCTGTACCTGGAAGCGCTCGAATCGCGGGACAAGGACAACCCCACCCTGGCCCTGCTGGCGCTCGATGCGCTGATGCTGGGTGACCAGGACAGCTTTCTGGCCGACGATGCGCAGTACCTGAAAGGCTACATCGCGCTCATGGACCTGGACGATCCGGCGCTGGCCCTGCGCGAGTTCCGCACCCTGGAGGAGCGCTATCCCGACAGCACCTACTACGACACCGCGCTGTACGGCGAGGCGATCGCCCAGGAGCGGCTGGGCAACGATCAACTGGCGATCGACCTGTACGAGCGCCTGCTGGCGCGCCACACCGGCGTGGACGTGCTCGGCGTGCGCCTGCCGAAGGACGACCTGGTGGCACGGCTGTGGTTCGGACGGGCCGATGCGGCGTTGAAGGCGCTGCAGGTCGGCTGACGAGCGCCCGGCCGGCGCGTCCGGCGCGTCCGGCGCGTCCGGCGCGTCCGGCGCGTCCGGCGCGGGTAGCGCACGCGAGCGCTCGGGATCTGATCGGCGCGCTAGACTGAGCGGCTCGCCACCACGGGCCGTCTCTAGCGCCGATGCGGATCCTGCCTCGACGTTACCCGCTCATGCTGCGCCTGGCGGCGGTCGCGCTGGTGCTGAACGCCTCGCTGGTGCTCGGCGCGCTGGCACTGGTCGGCATCGACGAGCGGGCTCACCCGCCGATCGGCACGTTCGTCACCGTCGATGGACGGCGGCTGCACCTCGTGCAGGCCGCGCCGCTCGTACCCCTCGCGGGGCAAGACCGGGCAACCGTACCGCCACTCCCTACCCTGCTGCTGCTGCACGGTGGCGGCACCTCGCTGCTGGACCTGAGCACCTCGCTGCTGCCGGCCCTGACCGCCCGCGGCTACCCGGTCATCGCCATCGACAGGCCGGGCCATGGCTACAGCGAGGCCCGTCGCGGCGATGCCTCGCCGCCGCGGCAGGCGCGCCTGATCCAGGGGGCCCTCGACGAACTGGGCATCGACGAGACCGTCTGGATCGGACACTCGCGTGGCGCCGCGGTGGTGCTGGCGGCACTGCTTGCCGAGCGGCCGATGGCCGGGGTGCTGCTGGCCGGCGTCACGCAGCCCGCCATCGCTTCCGATCCGACCTTCCGGCGCCTGCTGCAGACCCCGCTGGTCGGACCCTGGTTCGCCTGGACCGCGATCGAATACGCCGGACGGGGCGCCATGCCCGCCGTGCTGGATTCGGCCTTCGCGCCGGAGACCCCGCCTACCGATTACATCGAGCGAACCGGGCTGCGCCTTTCGCTACGCCCGATGACCGCGCTGCACGACGCTCGCGAACGGGTGGCCGTGAACCGCTGGCTGCAGCAGGCGGTCGAGCGTTACGCGCGGATCGACCGGCCGGTGATCGCGGTGCATGGCGAAGAGGACGTGCCGGTTCCTGCGGGCCGGCATCTGCTGCCGCTGATGGACCTCGTTCCGTCGCTGTCGATCCTCACGCTGCCGGGTGCCGGACACGGCATCGTGCACACGCGAACCGACGAGGTCGCGGATGCGATCGTGCGGGAGCTCGCCGAGCGCTCGTGAGCGCCCACGGCCCGCGCCCTGCCGGATTCCGGAGGGTGTCTTCAGGCGCTTGCCGAATCGTCACGGACGGCGATGAAAAGGGAGACGATCAAGGCGGCGATATCGAGCACCGCGAAAACGAGCACCGAGCCGGTGTCCGAAATGGTGCCCGGGGCGGGACTTGAACCCGCAAGACCGAAGTCGGCGGATTTTAAGTCCGCTGCGTCTACCAATTTCGCCACCCGGGCGGACCGTCGTGCCGGGTCGCTCGCCAGGATCGGTGACGCTGGAGGCTGAGCCCGGAGTCGAACCGAGGTAAACGGATTTGCAATCCGGTGCATAGCCACTCTGCCACTCAGCCGAGTGGTCGAACCATCACTCGTACGGCAGGCGCGATGCGCGAAGACCGTGGAGGAAGACGTGGAGCGGGAAACCAGGTTCGAACTGGCGACCTCAACCTTGGCAAGGTTGCGCTCTACCAACTGAGCTATTCCCGCGCCGACCTCACGAATGATGCGGGCAAGCGACGTTCCTGTCAACCGATCCCCGGGAACTTATCGAGGATTTTTTCTCGAGGATTTCTTCACGAGGGCCCGCCCAGACCGACCGACCGACCGACCGACCGGCCGATCACGCCGCCGGCCGCGTGTCCGCGAACGCCGCCTTCAGGTACCCCACCATCGACCAGATGGTCAGCAGCGTGGCGATGTACAGGCCGATGATGCCCAGCCGATAGATCGGCAGGCCGAGAAAATCCAGCTTGAACAGCAGCATGCCCAGCGCGGTCATCTGCACGCCGGTCTTGACCTTGCCGATGTTGCCGACCTTGACCTTGTTGCGCTCGCCCATCTCGGCCATCCATTCGCGCAGCGCGCTGATGGTGATCTCGCGTCCGATGATGATGATGGCCGGAATGGTCAGCCAGGCCGAGGCGTCGTATTCGACGATCAGGATCAGCACCGTGGCCACCAGCAGCTTGTCGGCCACCGGATCGAGGAAGGCACCGAAGCGACTTTCGGTCTTCCATTTCCTGGCCAGGTAACCGTCCAGCCAGTCGGTGATGCCGGCGATCGTGAACAGGGCGCACGAGAGCGGGCGGGCCCACACCTCGTCGATGTAGAACACGGCGACGATGACCGGCAGCAGCCCGATCCGCATCGCGGTGAGCCAGGTCGGTATGTTTTGCTTCACGAGAACGCTGTGCTCTTCCCTGTCGGTTGGCCTGTCGGTCGCCTCGCGGCCGGTGGCGGCCGCGAACGGCCGGAGCCGGAGAGGTTCAGCCGTCGATCACGCGATTCGGATGCAACTGATCGTACACCCTGGTCGCCAGTTCATCGCTGAACCCCGGCACGTTCCGGATGTCCTCGCGTCCAGCCTTCTGCAGCCGCTGCATGCCGCCGAAATGCGTCAGCAGCACCTTGCGCCGCTTCGGCCCCAGCCCCTTGATCTCCTCCAGCGAGGAAATGTTGCGCTGCTTGGCACGCCGCCCGCGGTGCCCGGTGATCGCGAACCGGTGCGCCTCGTCGCGGATCTGCTGGATCAGCAGCAACGCCGCCGAATCCGAGGTCAGCTGGCGCGTGCCCACGATGTGCTCGTCGCGCGTCAGCACCAGCGTCTCGTCGCCCGGGCGCCGGTCCGGGCCCTTCGATACGCCCACCACCTCGATGCTGTCGATCTGCAGTTCGGCCATCACCTGCAGCGCCACGCCGATCTGCCCCTTGCCCCCGTCGATGAACAGGATGTCCGGCAGTTCGCGCGCCTCCTTCAACGCACGCGTGTAGCGGCGGGTCAGCGCCTGGCGCATCGCCGCGTAGTCGTCCCCACCGGTGATGTCCTCGATGTTGAAGCGTCGGTAGTCGCTGCGCCGCGCACCCTCGGCATCGAACACCACGCAGGAGGCGACCGTGGCCTCCCCCATGGTGTGGCTGATGTCGAAGCACTCCATGCGCGACGGGGGCTCCTCCATGCCCATCAGTTCCCTGAGCGCGTCCAGCCGGGCGGCCATCCCGGAACGCGAGGCCAGCCGGGTGGCCAGCGCGATCTCGGCGTTGGTGCGTGCCAGCTGCTGCAACCTGGCCCGCTCGCCGCGCACGCGGTGCACGAGGCCGACCGCCGTGCCGGTCCTGTCGCGAAACACGCTGGCCAGCAGCTCGGCGTTCTCGATCGGCTCCGAGAGCACGATCTGGCGCGGTATCTCGTGCTCCAGGTAGTACTGGGCCACGAAGGCGTCGAGGATCTCGGCACTGCTGCTGCCCGGCGGCGTGGCCGGGTGAAAGGCCTTGTTGCCCAGGTTCACCCCGTTCCTGACGAAGAACACCTGCACCGCGCTCTGGCCGCCGCGGGTCAGGGCGGCGACGTAGTCGGCGTTGGCATCCTCGCTCATGCCCGCCGACAGATCGCTGACCGCCTTCAGCGCCCCGATCTGGTCGCGCAGCTTGGCGGCCCGTTCGAACTCCAGCGCCTCGGAGGCCGATTCCATGCGCTCACCCAGATCCTTGACCACCTGACCGGTCTTGCCCTCGAGCACGCCGACCGTCATGCGCACGTCCTCGGCGTAGTCTTCCGGGGATATGCGTCCCACGCAGGGCGCGGTGCAGCGCTGGATCTGGTGCTGCAGGCAGGGCCTGGAGCGGTTGCGGAAATAGCTGTCCTCGCACTGACGCACCTTGAACAGCTTCTGCACCAGGCGCAGCGACTTCTTGACCGCACCGGCGCTCGGGTAAGGGCCGATGTAGTGGCCCTTGACCCGTCGTGCGCCGCGCTGGTAGGCCAGGCGCGGGTACTCGTCGCGGGTGGAGATGAAGATGTACGGGTAGCTCTTGTCGTCGCGCAGCACGATGTTGTAGCGCGGGCGGTGCTCCTTGATCAGGTTGTGCTCCAGGATCAGCGCCTCGGCCGCGCTGGCGGTCACGGTGATCTGCACATCGGCGATGTGCGATACCAGCGCCTGCGTCTTGCGGTTGTCCACCCGCGTCTGGAAGTAGCTGGACAGGCGGCTCTTCAGGTTGGCCGCCTTGCCCACGTAGATGATGTCGCTGCGCACGTCGAGCATGCGGTACACGCCGGGACGCTCGGTCACCGTGCGCATGAAGGACTCGATGTCGAAGTCGGCGTCGGTACGTGATTTCATCTGGTTCGAGGTGCGATCGCACGAAGCCGCGACACCGACGACCTATTCGTCGTGCCAGAGACCGAAGCGCATGGCCAGCCTGACCAGCTCGGCGGTGGTGCCGATCCCCAGCTTCTCGAACGCACGCACCCGGTGGGTGCTGACGGTCTTCTCGCTGATGTGCAGCGTCGCCGATATCTGCCGGTTGCGCTGGCCGCGCAGCAGCATGTGCACGACCTCCTGCTCGCGCCCGGTCAGCCGGTCGAAGGGGTTGCCGTCGGCGCCGCCATCCAGGTTGTCCATCGCCAGTTGCCGGGCGATGTCGGGCGAGAGGTAGCGCTCGCCGCGGATCACGCAGCGGATCGCGGTGGTCATCTCGTCCTGGGTGGAACCCTTGGTGACGTAACCGCGCACGCCGGCATTGAGCAGTGCGCGGATCGGATCGCGCTCCATGCGCCCGGTCACCATGATGATGAGGATGGCGGGCTTGCGCCTGAGCAGGCGCTCGGCCGCCTCCAGCCCGTTCATGCCGGGCAGCGCGATGTCCATCAGCACCACGTCGTAGTCCGCCTCGGAGGCGCTCTGCAGCGCCTCCTCGCCGGAACTGGCTTCGCCCACCCGCCCGATCGCCTCGTTGTCCTCGAGCAGGCGGCGCATGCCGGCGCGCACCAGCACGTGATCGTCCACGATCAGCACCGACAGGGCCGCCGAGCGCGCCGACGCATCGCCACCGCCCGTGCGGCCGGCGCTCATCCTTCCTGCCACTCCAGCAGTGCGGCGCCCCAGGTGAAGCCGCCACCGAACGCCTCGAGCAGCAGCCGTTCGCCGCGCTTGATGCGGCCGTCGCGCACCGCCACGTCCAGCGCCAACGGCACCGAGGCGGCCGAGGTATTGCCGTGCCCCGCCACCGTCTGCACGACACGCTCCATCGGCATGCCCAGCTTCCTGGCGGTGGCGGCGATGATGCGGATGTTGGCCTGGTGCGGCACCAGCCAGTCGATGTCGCTGCGCGACAGGCCGTTCGCGGCAAGCGCCTCCTCGACCACCTCGCCCATGCGCGCCACCGCGTGACGAAACACCTCGCGGCCGGCCATCTGCACGTAGGCGGTACCGCCGACGACGTCCTGCAACCGATCGGACACCCCGTGCGGCACGTGCAGCAGTTGCGCCTGGGTGCCGTCGGCGTGCAGGTGCGTGGAGCGGATGCCGGGGGCCTGGTCGGCCCGCAGCACCACCGCGCCGGCGCCGTCGCCGAACAGCACGCAGGTATCGCGATCGGTCCAGTCCAGGATCCGGCTGAAGGTCTCCGCACCGACCACCAGCGCGGTGCGCGCCCCCCCCTGGCGAAGGTACTGATCGGCCACCGACAGCGCGTACACGAAGCCGGTGCACACCGCCTGCACATCGAAGGCCGGGCCGTTGAGGCGGCCCGCGCCCAGCCGCGCCTGCAGCAGGCAGGCGGTGCTGGGAAACACGCGGTCCGGGGTGGTGGTCGCCACCACGATCAGATCGATCTGGCCGGGGTCCACGCCGGCCATCTCCAACGCGCGCCGCGATGCCACCTCAGCCAGATCGACGGTGCATTCCCCGTCGGCCGCGAGGTGACGCTGGCGAATGCCGGTGCGCTCGGTGATCCACGCATCCGAGGTGTCCAGCGAGCGCGACAGCTCCTCGTTGGTGACGATGCGCTCCGGCAGGTAGCCGCCGGTGCCGACGATGCGTGAGTACGGCATGCTGTCAGCGGCCTCGCGGCATGCTCAGGCGGCGTCCAGCGCCGCGCCCAGCTGCCGGGCGATCATCTCCGGCACCCGGTTGCCCGCCGCCAGCCGCGCCAGGCGGATGGCGTTGGCGAAGGCCACCGCATCGGCCCCGCCGTGACTCTTCACCACCACACCGCGCAGCCCGAGCAGGCTGGCACCGTTGTATTGGCGCGGATCGATACGGCTGCGAAACGACATCAGGATCGGACGGGCGACCACGCCGACGAGCTTGTTCCACCAGCTGCGCGTGAACTCCTCGCGCAGGTAGTGCGACACCATGCGTGCCACCCCTTCGCTGGTCTTCAACGAGACGTTGCCGACGAATCCGTCGCACACCACGACATCGACCCGGTCGGTGTAGA
>Ga0209303_1001556_pt1 | contig 13798 bp, 16 predicted proteins | sample SidtaG_3_FD_187449 | JGI IMG/M metagenome (GOLD analysis project Ga0209303, IMG submission 187449) | Marine algal microbial communities from Sidmouth, United Kingdom - Sidmouth_Asex1 metaG (SPAdes) (version 2) | ecosystem: Host-associated > Algae > Red algae > Unclassified | place: Sidmouth... | reverse complement strand
CCTCAAAGCACCATCAACACAGCCTCAAGCAGCCAACCAGATTCCCCGCTGAGACATGCATGACAGGGACACTCCCTCGCCGCCCTCGCGCCGTCTTCAACGGCCGAGCTTACTCTGCTGGTGCCCATGAACCTGGGAATTCTGGTTGCACGCAGGGTTGGTAGCTGGCGGCGGTGTGCCTGCACGCGTCAGAAAAAGCCTCTAGGAGCTTGCGGAGAGTGGGGGCGGTCATGGCACAAAGTAGGTGGGCTGCGGCAGGACTGCGTCAGATGAGATGCGGCGAGTGGCTCCGCAGGAATCAGGACGGAGCGAACGGAGTTGCGGCGCAAGGGGGGGAGGGGTGAGCCACGCCACTGGCGAGACTGATCGCACAGACCGCGACAAACCGCCGGTAGCAGTGCCGCGCTTCTACTGTGCCAGCCGTCCTCACTGAGTCAAACTGTATTCCAAAAGTTGAGCCCGCTCAGCGGCGATTCGGAAGTCCCGATTCGCCTGAGGTGAATTCCAGCTCAGCTTGCGACACCGACATGAAATTGGACTTCCAGACCTAAATAATGATCGCCCCTCGGAGCAGACGGCAGCCGCTCTACTTCTTCCCACAGACCCCACCAAGCGAAACCCCCCAGCCCCCAGGTGGCTGCTGTCACTCTAGGAATGCTGCCACTCACTTTCCACCTCCCGCCTCGTTGGTCGCCAACGCGCCTCCAACGTCTGCGACTCGGCATCACGCCTCGCCTCGATGGCGGGGACGTCGCTGGCGATTTGATGGGTCTGAGGCCGGGGAGCAGGCCTGGCGGCGGCTGCCTGAATTTCATGCCTTTATGAACCGCCAATGCCAGCCCTGCGGCCTGCGTCGTCGGTGGTGTGCCTGTTCTACCCCGGTTGCTATCGACGGCGGCCTCCGGTGCCTCGGCGCAGTCCACTGTGCGTTTTGATACGGCTGCTCTCCTCTCCGCTCCCCCTACCAACGCGCCCACCGCCAAGGTTGTTGTGATCCGGTCCTTTGGCGCCGCTACCACCCTTTTCACCGCCACTTGCTCCTGGTCACTGGCGTACGCACCGCTATGCAAGCTCACGTTGAGCGCGGTCTCAAGTCATTGGGACTTTATGGCGACACCGACTCGAGCCCCCTACATTCTTGGACAGCTGCTCTCGGAGTCGGCATGTTTGACGCGCATCGGTCGGTTGTGCCGGGGCCGGACCACCTGGTGTTCCATGGCCTCACGCGCAGGCTCATGACGGCGCTTTACACGATCATGTCACCGAGCCAGCGGTCGTCTGTCGAGATGTCGCTGCGGGACTGCCTGCTTTCGTGCAACTTGCGGCGCACTCGGGCATGGAACTTCAAGACGGAGCGCGTCAACACGCTGACCATTACCGAGTGGGCGACAATCCTCGCCGTCGCACCGTCTTCGTTCACACGCGTACTCAAAACGACGGAGGAGCCGCTGCGCGCATCGCTGGACATGGGTCTCGGACTACTCAAGCAACTATCCGGCATGGCCGCCGAAATGTACTTCTTCCCACGCGCCGAGCTGGACGGTACGTCGGCCTGCACTGGTTGGCAGCCATCATCGCTGTCGGACCTCATCGACACCTTCATGCAAGACGTGTCGCGCGTGTGTCGGCGACCTGACTGCGCCATCATCGCTGGCGCGCTGGCCGCTCCCAACCTGCATCGCCTGCGGGAATTGCGTGTGGTACTTGCGTCCTCGGTGGGGCACGTGCGGCACTTTCGGGAGCTTTGGCTCGAGGGCATCCACCAGCCAACCAAGAGGGCGATTCAGGGCGGCAACGGGCGTGATGATGCCGGACGAGCTCTGTGTCGAATGCTTGAGTGCGAGTTCATCTCTCGCCTTGCGCTAGAGCCCGCAAAGTTTGAAGTTCCAGAGAGCTGGCTGGACCACTCGGGCGTCCAGCTGGCACTGGCCTCAGCCAATCCACTGTAAAGCGGGAATGAACGCAGCTGGATGGCCCACGGCGGGGTGATTGACAAGGCGGTTGTACCCGAGGCGGCTCGCAGCCTGTCGCACTTTTTCGTGGCCGCAGGGTTGCAGGCGGTTTGGCACAGCCAAGCCAGCCGCGGTCATGGCGATGTTGTCTACGTCGGCGGGGCGGTGTCTGTCTTAGTGCGTGGACCAGACCGCGGCTTCTGCGTCAACGTGGCGGACCGTCGGCCGGAGGGTGATGATACTGTCGCGTTTTATTGCGTAGTGGCCATATTCAAGGGCCGTCACTCGGTGCCGTGCGCGGTTGTGCAACCTTACCAGCCGGCGGCAGACGGAAGCGGCTATAAGCTGCTGGCCAATCGGCTTCTCTTTCTCAAACTTCACCCCAACGTGCGACGGGCCGCGGCACTTCACCGGTGTGACGGCGGGTGTGCCGCGTCGCTGGCGGGCGTCACACATGGCGAGAGCAACACCTGGACTCTTCTTGGGAGGCGTCAGGGGTTCCCAGGTCGCTCCGCGTAGTGCACTCGAGAATGTAAATAGGGATTGGGGGCGCACATCGTTGTGTGGATTGGCATACGACAGAGTGTTGAAGCGAGCGGTTCCTCTATTTTGCCTAACCGTCTGATGCACCTCGACAGCCAAGAGTACCTGGGGCGTGCAACAGATGTCGCGTGCGTGGCCCCCAGTGCGGCAGGGTCCTCGATGGCAATAAAATCGAGGGGAGCCAGCAACGTCATGTACAGGTCCCGAAAACATGTTGGTCGCTGGCCGTAGGGACGCTGGTTGGCAACCGATGCTCAGCCACAATGAGGCGGCAGGGATACAATTGCTAGGGAGGGCCCGATCTGGGGGTGAAAACTTACACATCGCTGTGGCTACTGTTGCACAAATACATTAATATCTTGGCGTAGAAATACCAATTCGAGCACAGGGTAAAATTACCAAAAACGTCAGGAAGTTGGCGAGATTTGATTCGCCGCCCTGAGATCTGGCCCGGGGCCGCCTGCAACGGCGCACATCGCTCTGCTTCATCTACCAATGCGGAAGCCCACGTCTTGCGATCCAAGGTAGATTTGAAATTCGGCTTCTGTTTGATGCTTCATACTGCAACAAGCAGCGACTGCGCGCGCAGAGGAGGCGCCATCCTAGTTGACAGGCCACGCCTGCATCAGTCGAACTCTCCTCAGCTGGACGCACATAAAGCTCGCCATCAACACGATCCGCCTCCACTGCGTCTAATTTAACAGCATGGCTCGCCGCAGCCAGAGCGCCGTCCATGACGCAGCAGCCTTTGGCCGCCCCAAAACTTCTGCCCGCCCCACTCGTAGCACAACCATCTGCGTCCAGCTCTCGTGCCATTGCCGTGACATGCTCCCACGGCGCCGCGGACACTACGTCACTGGTAGTCGTGCGGAGCGGGACGGGACCTGCGATTGCGACATCAGTGTCAACCTCGTCCGGTGTGTTGAAAGGCACCAGCAATCAGCAAGAGCCATCATCCAGGAGGAAAAGCCAACACATAAAGCGGACGGACTGGGCCGGAGGAGACCCACCGCCAGTACTGCTGCACCCCGAACCCCCTGGTGCAAGCATCCGTCAGTCGAAACAGAGAGGTTCGCCGAGCGGCGCTGAGGCGAGCGGCTGCTATGCGGCGCCTACTGAGCCAACGTCCGCTGCGCGGCTCTTTCTGGGCGAGTCGCTGCCAGACCAATGCCCACTAGCTGAGCGGATACATACCGAGCCACGGCTGCCCGATCGACTGCTGGCCAAGCGGCTGGCCGAACGGCGCCATCCCAAGCGACTGATGGTCAGAGTGTCTACTAGCTCAGCCGCCACCGGGCGAGTGGCTGCTGGGCGAGTGGCTGCTTGTTGAGCTACCGCACGGATGAACGTGTCTTTGCCGTCAAAAAGCAGCGCTATTGTCCTCATTCCTCTCGCCTGGTTTGTGGAAAGCTGACGGAGGTGGCACAAGTCCGTCATACGAAACAGGAATTGGACTTGGATGGCGAAGGCAAGAGAGACGCTCGAATCCATCGCTCAAGTACGCGGAGCAGGAACTGCTCTCTTGGATCCACTGTGTGTGCATCTGCTGGGCTGGAGTGCCTATTCTCCCATCCATTCAACCGTGGACCTGCCGTCGCAGGAGCTGCACGACCGAAGACAGGCTGGCTGCGCGGCGGACCCCACAACCGACCCCGCCGAGCGTGACTGCATGTGTGATGCCGTGGTATTCCGTGTGGACCCGTCCCGAGCCTCTTGCTGCTCATCACGTGCGAGGGAACGCTAGTGTTTGAGTTGACAGGCGAGGGGGCTCTGCCGTGTTTTTTAGGCTCTAGCACGTACGCTTCTGTTGACGGAGAGGGGATGAGTTCGCCATCTGCCGTACCACCGGTCCCTTTTTCTTGCTCCTACCCGAGCTCTCCCCACCTTTTGGGCCCCGGAGAGTCCTGGTTCCCACGATGGGGCGGTCGTACGTGTTCTCTGACCGGGCTCCGCGGCTCAGTTTTAGCGCGACGCCCATGGCTACTTTCCGTCCAAGCGGCTGCCACGCCGGCTCGACCGCTGGTAGTGGTGCGGAAAACCGCAGCATTCCTCCCGATGCGTCGCGTGGCGTAGGCGCCGGTGTCGAGGACGATGACGCCCTGCCCGGCACACCAAGCAACGAGCACACCCACAAGGAGCATGACGATGAGGATGACCGGGAGAGCGCTTCATCGATAACCCCGTTTGGCTCCCCCCGGTCCGCCACCCCTGACGCATCTGACGACGAGGTGGAAGAAGGTGCATGGGCTACTGCTAATGCTGTCGACGAAGTGGACGACTTCGAGATCGGCTCCGGCCCGTTCTGTACTCGGGAGGAGTTCTACGCGACACTGATGGTGTGCGGCCAGGCGGGCTTTGCGGAGCGTGGCTACAGCATCATGCGCGCCTTCTACAATGCCGGGCGGCCGTCGGATGCACACCTACCTCATGTAACGACGGTGCGCCGTCGCATTATTCCTCGGGCTCTGCGGCGCTTTGGGCTATCTCGGTCGGTCGCCCCCAGTGGAGTGTTTGCTTTCATCCTCCCGAGCGTCCATGCACGACGAGATTTCTCGTTTCGGGCCACCTACGATAAGTTCTTCCGTGCAGAGCAGCGTGACGAGCTGCTGCGCGAGCGGGAGCCGGAATTCTAGGACACCGCTTTTTTCCAGGACCGTGCGCGCGTATTAATGACGTGCCCGCAGCTGACCCACTTTAGCCTTGCAGTCTACGACTTTTGGCTGGGCGCAATTGTGGACATTTGTCTCGTTGGCGATACGGTGGTGCACCAGACCTGCATCACCAACGCATGCTACGCCGGTGCCGAGCTCGGAGTCGGCCGGGACAATGGGATTCACGCTGGGGACCCGGTCATCAATTGCAGTGACGCTACAGGAGTGGCGATGGGCCAGCTCGCGTGCCGGCACTGGCGGCCGGCGGGCCTTGACGCCATGGTTTGGTCTGCGTCGGCCGCGGGCGGCCCTGTCAAGGCCAAAGCAGTTTATCCAAGCGTCGTCGTTGCATCGTCGCTGACTGCCTACGGGTCTGATGCCACGGGGCCTGGCAAGGCGCCGTACCCTTCGCTGTCAGCATCCACTGGGCGGACCGTGCGGGGCATGGGGGCCGACGGCATCCCCACGGTCACGGCATGCGTGTCCATTTACGGTGACGGATGCCGCAGCCGTGAAGGGCGCAACACCTCGGTGGAGAGCTGGTGCATGTTTTGGAATGGGTGGATGGTCGAGGACCGGGTCAGCCGCCATGCTGCGCGCCTGCTGGCCGTGACCCCGCCCGGCGTGGACGGGGATGAGATTTTGCAGCTCATCGAGGCCGACATGGCCGAGTGTGCGACTTGTGGGTGGGTGGTAGCCGACCCAGACGGCAACGCCGTCCGCGTGTTGCTCGACGTGTGCTTCTTTGTTGGTGACTACGTGCAAGTATCCAAGTCGAGCCACCTTCGGGGCCACAACGGCGTGGCACCGTGCTCGCTTTGCGGATATCACAAGCCCGGTGGAGCAGGCATTCAGTACGGGGGTGGCGGCTCTGCGGCTGACGCGGCCCTGGCCCGCACAAGCTCGAGGACGGTGGCGGTTTTGGAGGCAGTTCGGGCGCTCAATGAATGATGTATTTAAAACATGTATTTTGTGGCCTACCCTCTTTTGGAGTCCCGTGGAGAACTGCATTCTTAAATCCAGGAAGCGCGCTCAAAAGGGGACTGCTGGACGTCAGCTGGGCGGCATTGCGCTTGCCTACCTCCTCTGGCCTTGCTCGTTCTGCCGGTTTGAGTGTTTCTCTCCCCTATAATCCTCGCTCCCTTGGCGTTGTCCTCCCCACCGCTCCAGATCAGGCATCATCTGAGATGTTCCCGTCGTTTTGGTCGCAGAGACGGCCAGAGCAGAGGGCTCTCTCTACACCGCTGGAGCCACCTACTGGGAGTGTGGCCCCGGACAATGCTCGCGTGCCCGCTTGCCCCCGTACCCACGTTGAGGGCAGCTCCCCGATGGAGATGTTGGCCAAGGTGAGCCTGTTGAAAAGTCGCTTGCGGGTCATGGAGGACTTGGTAGCGGGATATGGAGGCGTCCATTTCCCAGTGGCTGGCGCGACAAACCCTCGCGGCATCAACAACCACCCGCACGGCAGCGCTTTCCCTGCCGGTGGCACCACCCCCGACGGTGCCAATCCCTCTGCAGCTCCTGTGCTCGAACCGGATGCGCCACGCGCGCCTACAGCCGACACGAGCGTCGGCCGCAGTGCCGCGACGGAGCCCTCGCCAGGCCACTGTGCTCTCCTCGACAGAATTGTGTCACTGGAAGGTCGCTGGGAGGAGGCCGTGGCTGCCCGGTCGGGCCTGTCGGCCTTGCGTGCCATTGTTGCTCGCGACACGCATGCGCTGGGAAGAGCGCTGGCGACCTGCGCCGTTTCCCGCCTACGAGGCAAGGTGCACACGCGTCCGGCACGCGCCCGCGTGCAGCAGGTGCACGTTGGCCGTGCAGGGCTCCTGACGGTCTACATCGACTGCACGCGCAAGGCAATGGAGGAGCTCATCGACATGAACAAGCTCGTGTCGGTAGTGACGCGACGCAAGATGGGTGGGCCTGTCTGTTGTACGGTGCAGCCGTCTGACCTGGCGGCGCTGGCAGCGGCTGTGTGCATGACGCCGTCCGACCTGTCATCTGCCAAGACATGTCGTTTTTCAAGTCGGGCGGGGACGGTCGTGACCCGGTTGCTCTTGGAGGAGGTCCGAGACAAGAGTGGGAAGGTGTGGTACATTCTGGAGCGATATCCTTCGGAACGGGAGTTACTTGTGGCTGTTCGCGAGAGTGACCAGCTGGGAGAGCGAGATGCCGACTTCTTGCACCCCCTGGAAAAGAAGAGGGTGAAGGTGAATGACGTTATTGGAGTGAGTGAGCGTTACCCTGCAAGTTTGGTCTGGCGGGAGGGACGGCAAAGGGTGGGTGGTAGCGCGGGGAGCGATACCGAGGCCGGCAAGTTGGTGATGAGTGTTTCTGCTGCTCTGCTACAGTGTGAAGCTTTGGATGCCGCTGCCCTGATAGGGTAGGTTAGCCGTGGCGCCCTTACATTGCAATCGAGCTTTTTCTCCATCTGTTTTCCACGTGGTTTTCTCATGCGGTCGTCGCCGGTGGCCTTGTCGCGCGGTGCCGTAGAGAGCCTGACCCACCGCCCCCCCACCCGCCCCCCGCACTGTGTTCTGTTCTCCTCGACGTCACCTGCGCCCGTATCAGTGCAGCGACTGACTGAAAGCGTGGTACAAGCAGCAAGCAGTGATCGAAGTACGAAGGTCGGCTGCTAACCTCAAGTCATCGACAGTCTTGCCACCCGACCGCCAGCTCGCGGAGCCGACAGTGCTGCACCTGGCGCTTCCTTCGGGGAGACTGCTCGAACTGAGCTTCCCAAACAGGACCTGAACTTGCCACGTGCAAGACGTGGCAGAAGAATGTCTGAGGGAAACCGTCAGCGGGTACTCAACTGTCCTTGGGCGATACGTTCAGACTGGAACGTATCCAAATTGATCGTGGCGATCCTGAGTGCCGGTGCTGTGGTGCTGCCGTTACCAGCCAAGAAGCATCAGATCATCGTCGACGCCATCACAAAGCACACGGGCATGACGACGCCCGAGGCGCTGGAGTGGCTGTCGGAGAAGGTATTTCGCCCCGCCAAGGTGCAGGGCGACGGCCAGCGTAAGAAGCGCAAGCACGCTGATGCGGGCGACAACGAGCAGCAGATCACCCACTCGCTCAACCTGGTGCGCCTGAACCAGATTCTCTCTCACGTCATCGGTCGCTTTAAGTCCGTGGTTTTCAACACCTGGTGCGACGTCGTCACGAAAGTTCCGTCTAAGGTGCTGCCGGCCAAGACTGCTGGTGATTGGAAGGACGACGTTCTCTTTTTCAAGACGCCCATTGGGCGCCAGGGCATCATTTCCGGGGTCGCCAAGGGCTTCCAGTACCTCGAGGTGGGGCACCGTGCGCGCCCGGCGGTCGGTCTAGGGGTAGAGGAGCTCACAGACATGAGCTTGGGCCACTTCTGTCAAGGAGCTTTCGTCGGGCACGAGGCGCTTGTCAACATCCACTCTGGCATACCCCATGGCTCAAGTGGCCCAGACATCTACTGCTATCAGAGCCGGGTCAATATGGTCACTGCGCACGACGACGTTCTGCCCAAGAGCACGACTGCCGACCGAGGCATGATCGTCCTGGACGGTGAAGACCCCAACTGTGCAATTTTCGACAACGAGTTTATGCCGTTGCCCGTCGACGGCGATCTGGATCTCGCGACTGACTCGGAGGTGAGCGGAGGGCTTGGATTGGGAGTCCACGCTAGCCCTGCCGCCCCGGAAGCGCCCGCCGCGGCGCCCGCGGCGGCGTCCGCGGCGGCGCCCGCAGCTGCGCTTTTGGCGGCGCTCGTTGCCAACTTGGTGACACTGCGAGAGCAGGCCGAGAAGATTCTGGCTTCCGCTCGCGCCCAGGTGAAGGCACGCCTTGCTGGTGCCACTGTGGACGACGATGACTTGCTTTGAGAGCGCGAAAATGGGAAGGTTGCGGCGGGGCGGCCTTGAGGAGGTTGCAGCAGAAGAGGCCTACCAGCTGGACGGTTGCACTGGCTGCGCTGGGGGCTGCGGCCTAAGGGGCGCGTTGGAACTCGGCTGACACGGCTGGACCCGGTGAGTGCGGTGGTGTGCCGCTGGTCGCGGTGGGCGTAGCTGTACGCAGCGGGCAGATGGCGTCGTGGCCGCGATGCGTGCGCCGGACTGAGGTGCCCTGGCACCTGCTGTCAGCGTGCAGCGCCAGGGCTGTGCGACGGAGTGACCCTGGAGGGCCATGGCGGGGTGGGAGCGTAGTGGCCCCGACCCGAGGGTCGGGGCGTCTATGCTTGTGCGTTTGTTCCTTGGCCGCCTATCGGTCATTGCAGTAGGCTTTGTGGTGCAACGCGTCTATAAGTGATAAAGAACAGGCGCTTATCGACCTTGGTGCCCTGCGGTACCCTGTACGCGTCCTGTGAGGGACTTAAAAAACAGGGAAAGCGCCGCATGCGGGTACCCCAGGCCACGCACCACCGCAGCTGCTGGCGGACCCGTCTGGCCGATCAGCTGATTTGCCCGGGACTGGCAGCTTTCCGATTCTGTTCTGAGAAATTTGACTTCTGGGTGGTCACCGCATTTCACCCGATCTCAGGTGCGGCTCATCGCGGACACGCGAGGCGGATATGTCAATCGCCTGCCCGTGGCGGCTTGCCCCAAGAGTCCGCATCGCGAATGGCCCCGATTGCCATCGCCTCACGCCACACGATGCCATTTGCATCCGAAGGGGATGATGCACTGTGTGGGCCAGGCCGCCGTCGGGCGCGCGTGTCGGCGTGGCTGCGGTGCGTGTGCCAGGCTGCGGTGTGTGGGCGAGTCTGATGTGAGTGGGCGGGACGGCACAGACGGCGCGTGGCCACGGCTGCGCGCCGTGCGTTCATGTCTGAGAGTTGAATCAGCCAGTGTGTGGCGCGCGTGGCGACGGCTGCGCGCCATGCGTTCATGTCTGAGCGTTGAATCAGCCAGTGTGTGACGCGCGTGGCCGCGGCTGCACGCCGTGGGCTCATGTCTGCGAGTTTAATCAGCAAGTGTGTTGAGTGAGGGTCATGCGCGGAGGCACGCCAATCGCCGCCGGTCATCGGCAATTCGATGCGATTGACGGGCGGTCAAACGTCACAATTACGCGATCGACCCGGCCTGTCGGTCCACAGCCTGGGTAATCGGCTGCCGATGTTGCCAGGATGACCCTCCACTTTTGTGTTTGAGCGGCGGGCTACAGATTGAGCGGGTAGGCTACAATATCTGCACCCCTGCCACAGAACCGAGCAATGACTGTACAGTCAATCCGCGTTCGTCGCCCACCCCTCACGCCTAGTCAAGGTGGCTCTTTTGGATTTGAAAAGCAATTTGCCATTACAGAAGTTGCCTGAAAGCGCCGCGATTCTGGTGTGGCCTCGAGTGGCTCTGATCGACTCTCTCGTGTCGGAGCTGCGATTTGGCAGCCCGTCTTCCTCGCCGCCACGTCCTCCCGTAGCCGGATCATCCCGCACCGAGCTCCTGATCGCTGTGCCGCCATCCTGCCGCATCTCCTTTCGCCCCTCATGTTTCCAAGCACCTTGAGGGCCGGCTCTGGACGTCATCAACTATATGGTAAAGAAGGGTCCGCATACAACCATGATGTGCGGTCAGCAGGACCGGACAACATGAGCTCTGCCGTCAACGAAGGCAGCCCAATGACTCTGGGCTCGCTTGTTGATGGTCTTGGGTGGACCGTATGTTTTTTTCATCATCGTGATCAGCGCTCTGAGTTGATCCTAATGGTATGAAAAGAACTCATTCGACCGCTATCGGCTCGGGCAGTAAACTGCATTTTCTTCGTACTGGGCTCTCCGGATGTCATGTCTTGCGCATCAGAGCCGAAGACAGATCCGAGACTTTCCTTCACACTGGGAGTGGACTCAAGGGCATCTCGCCTGTTGAGTAGGTGTCATGAGCTGATTGGCCCACATCCACTTCCTCAGGAAAAACTGAGGACGTGGGGGCAGTAAGTGCTATGTTTTCCAACCCCACTGCCGGCCATCGCAACCGCCTAAAGAAAGCCAAAGTTGTGGGACCGATCCAATCAGGTGGCTTCCTGGGCCCAGACTTCCCAAAAAGCCGCTGGAGGCGAACTTAACTAAAGGTCGATTCCACGCATTAAGGCGCATGAGCCCGACTCATATTGGCGCGCACACAACTCCGCAATGGAACGAGTGTTGGCCCTCCGCATGGACGCATCCTGGAGCCTACTTCAACAGTATTTTTGATGACACTCTTTCAGTCGGCTACGGCAATAGGCTTGAGAGAAACACGCTTTTCCTTGCATCCCACAGTTGTCTTGAAGGCTTTCTTGTGGAATGAATGGCCCTTCGATGACGCTGCAGGCGTTAACTCGACGTTGCTAGGAAAAAAAATGCGTGTCATCGGTGCTGCAGGAAAGTCTGGACGACAGTTGTGGCAGTTGGTCAACATGAGCGGTGGTGGTTGGGGGTAGGTAATGCTCGTAGCCGGCCGAGAGAAAGTGACTTTTCATGGGATTCCAGATCGGATCAACACGTGTTTTGCATCAGAAAGTGGTCAGAGCCAGTTCCGGATCGGCAGAGACGAGGAAAACGGCGCGATTCTAGAGGGACAGAGAAACACGGAGGTGTATCTTAGCGCTACAAGATCCGTTGAGCTCCTGCTTACGTTTATTTGAGTACCCATGACACGGAGACCAGTTCTTTACTTCTCATGGTTGTGAGAAGTCTAGAACAGGAGGGAAAACCCATCCCGCATGCGCCTAAATGCATGGAATAGACCTTTCGGCGTGCCCTGCGGCACGAATTGCGCCGCAGCCACTATTACCACAGCCAGCTCAGAAGGCCACTCTCTACACAATTGTGGCTGGAAGATGCCTGCCTGATGCGATCAAAGCCGGTCGATCCCTGCAATGGTGCTCGCGGTCTTGGATACTGCGGGAATGTGCCTTAATCGCCTCTCTGAGGGCGATCATCAGTCAACTCGTTTAGGGCCCACCTGGGGGTGTGCGGGGCGTGAAAAGGTCGAGGATTGACTGCATCAAAGTTTTGGCCAACCAGACGCACAAAAAAGCCTCTTTGACGGTCCTGGACTCTCCACTTTTCGGCGCAACGACAATATTCAGAAGATTGATCCAAGCTCAGTACCGGTTGCTGTTTTCCGAAGGACCTGACTCGACGAATGCGTCGATTATACTTCGATATTCGTACATGCGCTTCTCTCCGTAATTGCAGGAAAATCCGACAGATATTTGTGGAATGTTGGCCTGCAGGAACGCATACAACTGTATGCTGTGCTGAATTCACCTTCCACATCAAAGAGCGATATGGTGCTGGCGTCGTCTCCTGTTTGGGGATGGGCACTCGATAACATAAATTAGGTAGATATCGATTATATCGGGCGAATCTATTAGATATCAATATTATGACGCCCCGTCCAATAATTATCAAGTCTGTAGCCATGAATGCGCCACTCGGAGAGAAAGTCTGGCTTGATCGATCGGCCTGTGACTCGAGTCTGCCGACGGCCTGTCTCGCCTGTTCTCCGATCAGCGTCGTCGTTTAGGCGTCTCAGGGCAATGGAGCGACTGACGCGCCCCCAATAGTGTCCTGGTCATCTTGGTCGACAATAGAGAGGAAGAACATGCACGCTGTTGGCTTTTTAACTCGCTTCCATGGAACCGCGCGCGGGCCACAACCATGGCAGGAAAGCAGAGCTACCTCAGGTTTGCGCGAGGTCTCTCGGTCACGCACGCAACTCCCGCGGGGGCCGACCTTACTTCCACGCCGGTACGTGGAGCTGTGACGAGGTCGTCTATGGTACTTCTTTTGGTACCACACTGGGAGACATATGTGGTGTCCCGACGGCAGGGCACGGATGCGCACCTGTGCCTCACTTCACAGAGACGGTGCTGCACGCATACATGCATTTGACAACCAAGAACAAGGAGAAAGTCTCGTATCAACCATCACTTCTTTGTATATGGAATCACATCAATACAGCTTTAATATTGCTTGTCCCCTAATTTTGTCCTGGCGGCCAGGGACTGGGACTGACTGCATTTTCACAATAGCAGCGAAAGTTGTTTAAACATACATGTATTCCATATCGGATGCAAACAAGTTGGAAACCAATACAAAAAGTAGGCATGTAAGTACTTCGATCTCGCTAGTAAGCCTTTTGTGCCCTGTGGAAACAGGGTACGTGCCTCCGCTGCCAGCCCAATGGGAGACTCCCGACACACTGTGTCCCACCTGAGCAGGAAGCCACTGTTTCTCCCCTTTAGGACCCTTTTTCTGGGCCTAGATCCCGCTCGCTGCCGGCAACAGGTCAACATCCACAGATTCTTCAATCTTTCTTGACACTTCTTCCGGTGCATGGCTCTCGTCTGTTGAAAGATTTGCCACACATGGGCCTCACAATCGCCGCTCGGGTTGGCTCGCACAAGTGTGACAACTTGTCTTGCACGATTCGCGCCACGCAGACGTCCCGACGTCTGGCGTACCGCTTGTGTCGACACGATGAAGTCAGCGCCAATGCGTCGGCTTGCTGTGTCGCTGCATCTCAATGAAGGGGAGAGCCTTGAGACGGCAGCTCGTCACACGCGAATGTCCCGCAGGACACTGACTCGCTTTTTGGCATACGTCGAGGACACGGGTGAGGTCCACTATGCCCCCGAGAAGTGGAACACTCACGCTGACAGCTTTTTGAAGTGCCCAGATCTGCG
>Ga0209303_1001554_pt1 | contig 13800 bp, 19 predicted proteins | sample SidtaG_3_FD_187449 | JGI IMG/M metagenome (GOLD analysis project Ga0209303, IMG submission 187449) | Marine algal microbial communities from Sidmouth, United Kingdom - Sidmouth_Asex1 metaG (SPAdes) (version 2) | ecosystem: Host-associated > Algae > Red algae > Unclassified | place: Sidmouth... | reverse complement strand
CCGACACGTGCTCGAGCTGCTCAGACCTAAGGGTGAGCCCGATGATGGCGCTCGCCTTCGTGTCTCGACGCTTCCACAAAGCCAACTCGCGGACTTCCGTGTTCGTCGGATTGCCGTCTTCGTCAAGCATGTCGTCGCGGTCGCGCAGCTCCAGGATCATCTTGATCCTCTGGCGCCACTCGTGAAAGTTCGCCTCCGTCAGCGTGTCGATCTTGATGCCGCCCATGCCGGCAGCGCCACCGTCCATGATGTCTTCTTGTCGTAGCGCGGCCCGACCTTGCAGAACCTTCCGCCTTGATCGTCACGTCCTTCAACCACCTTGCAATTGTCTTCTTCGCACATGCCGCGACCGCCGCGACGCGGTCTGGCACACCTTGCTTTTGTCACAGCCCCGGCTCTGGGCCCATAACCTGTTGAAATGCAGTACGGATAGGGGATTGGGGACCACGATGAAGTGGTTGAGTGGCTCGAGCTTGTGTGTATGTGTGCGAAAGTGCTTTGATGGTTGTCTCTCCGAAGCGCTCCTCTTTCCATTAAGGGCACTCCTCAAGTAGTCCAAGTCGGAGCACTCAAGCCCATCACGCCGCTCAAGCAGCTTGCCCGCGCCCGCGCCCACCCACAATCTAAATCAAAGCGCTCATCAAATCAAAGCGTCACAGATCAAAGCAAAGCCCACGCAATTCAAAGCATCAGAAGCGCCAGAACAGAAAATGTGAAATCGCAAAACTTTCACTCAAAATCGCACAGGTACAAATTTTGAATGCACCAGCGGTCACTAAACCGCGAGGCAGTCGCAAGAGTGGCCTTGTGGGAAGTAGAACTCCCACTGTCATTAGGCGTGACCTTCGGGTCGCATCCGGGAGTCGGGGGTTCGAACCTTGTCAATACCTGGTTTCGTGAATTTTGCTTTTTACAGCAGCAGGGCTTACAGCGGCGTTAAGCATGACGTTGCAACAGACGCAATCGTTCACAGGGTGGCACCACTCGTAGAAGCACGGGTCTATCTTGGATCGCACTGCACCGATCTCCTTGTGCTGCTTGTCGAGTTTGATGTCCCACAGCCGCCCAGCCTTCTTTGTCCCGTAGAGCGCCAGGTTACGCAGACACATCTCCTCCACGCCCTCCGGCTTGATTCCGTCCGGGAGGTTGATGCACATTTCTTTGTCCATCTTGGCGTTTAGGAAGGCTGTCTTGACGTCGACATGGTTGACCTTCCAGCTTGTGGCTGCAGCCACAACAAAAAGGGCCCGTGTGGTAGCCGAGCTCGGCACCGGCGCCCACGTCTCGTCAAAAAGCCGCCTTGGCACTTGGTTAAAACCTTGGGCCACGAGACGGGCCTTGTAGCTCGTCATCTTGCTCTCCGCGTCGTGCTTGTTGTCGAACACGATATGCGTCATGATGGGCTTGTGCTTCTTGTTGTTCACCTTCATCCTGGACCAGGTGCCAAGCTTCTTGTGTGCTGCCACCTCCTCCTTGATGGCCTGATTCCAACGTGGCTAGTCAGAGCAAGCATGCGCGTCCTTCTCGTTTTCCGGGGGCTTCTGTGGGTCGCAGCCCGACTTAGCCGCAATCTTGGTACCGCTTGCCAAGTACGCCTTGGGTTCTTTCTCCCACCATTTTGTTTGGGAGCTGGCTTTCGCTTTTCACGACGAGGCTCAGGTGTGGCGCCGTCACAGGTAGCAGGTCCATGACCGCCCGCCAGTGTCAAGCCATCCGGGGAGTCCTCGATGTCCCCCTCGCTATTTTCAGCGAAGGCAGGGACGACCGATTTCGTCGTTGCTGTCAGACGTGTCGTCGAGAGCGTACTCGTCGTTTCTTCCGCGTTCAGCGTCGAGCATGTCAATTGCCCCTTCCGTGCCTTCAGCCTTGTCGCCGTCATAGCCAGCTCTCAGCCGGGGATGAACGCTTGACCCGACCGCCCACGCCTCGACCCTAGCCGGGTTCTCGTCCATCAGCACGTCACGACGCTCGAAGGTTTGGTTGGTTCGGCTCATCCTCGAGGATGCGGAAGGCCTTGCCACCGAACGTGTAGCAGACAAAGCGGCCGACGTCGGTCCTTGGCTCCAGCTTGCGCTGCTGCTTCTTGGGTTTGAGTTCCTACGCCCGACTCCCCCAAGTGCGGAATCTCACGACATTTGAGCGTCGACTCGTAAGAGCCTCCATCGGTGTCACATCCAGCCCCGCCTTGAGGGACCGGTTGAGCATATTGACGACAGAGGCCGACACCTTATCTTGCAGGGGTCCCTCCGCTCCGGCATCGAGCAGAGCAGCACGCACGCGCTCCATCAGCTTGCAGTTAACCGCCTCCGCTTCGCCGTTCTGCTGTGACTTGTACGGCGCTGTCTTCTCCGACGTGATGCCCTTGTCCTTGTACCATGCCTTGAGGTCGTCGGTGACGTACTCTTTCGCACCGTCATGACGGACGCGCTTGATCTTTACCCCCATCAGCGTCCCAAGCTGCTTAAAACGTGTCTTGAGAACCTGCAGTGCCATCCCTTTTGTCTTGATAGGCGTTGCCCTGATGAGCCCCGTGAAGTCCTCCAGCGCCGTCGTAAAGTCTATGAAACCTCCCAGCGACGCAGTGAGTGGGCCACCAATGTCGGTGTGCACCAGTTCGCACTTGGTCTTCGTTTTCGCCCAGCAGGGGCTCGGCGCCTGCACCATATTGCCGTCCTGATACGGCACGCACGCAGTGCCAATAACGCACTTGGCGTCTTCCACTGACGACGGCATGCCGTCGACCATTGTGGCCGCCCGCTTGAGGTTCTCTTACACCAAGTGGCTGACACGACAGTGCCAAAGCTCAGCCTTCCCAGCTATACGCGTGGATGCGGCGTTAGCCAACGATTTGACCGGCGTCACCTTTAGCACATACTACCCCAAGTCGTTCACATTGCCGACTACCGGCGCCTTGTCGAGCACTCCGCTCGGGCGAACAGCATCCCAGTCTCAAGGATGTAGAAGGCGTTGTCGACAAACACCACCGCACCTCGATTGCGGTCGACCGCTCGAACCGACAGCAGGTTGCTGGTAAGAACCGGAAGAAGCATAGCCTCCACGAGTAACATGCGCGTCTTGCTGTTCCCTTTGCAAACGTCCATAAAGGCGTAGCCGAACTTCTTGATGGGCACCTTATCGCCATTGGTCAAGGTGACCTCGGCCCTGCGTCCCGCCGAGTGGATGGTGAAGACCATATCGCCGGTGGTCATGTGGTTGGTTGCGCCAGAGTCGAGCACCCAGGTTGATAACTCGCGTGTGCTACCGTGAGCCTTACTGCTTTCGGCATTGCCGGTTTGATCAGTGAAAGCCAGAGCGGCACCCGCGTGGGGCCCGCCGCTGTGGCCGCCTCCACGACGACCACCGCCGGGCTTGCCCTTGCCCTTGGCCTTGTACGCCTTCTTCTTGTTGCAGTGGCGCTGCGTGTGCCCTATCTTGTTGCAGTAGAAACACACGACCGACTACTTGTCAAATGACGTCTTGTGCGCCGCTGCCGCAGGGGCTTGTGACTTGACAGTGCCAGAAGACTTGGAAGCGGTATCGGTAATGCTCCGCTGCTGCACTTGCAGCATCTCAGCCGTCACGTCCGACATGAAGAGCTTGGTGTTCTTGTTTTTCAAGACAGTCCTGAGCGTCAAGTTCTTTGACCGGAGCTTCGACAAGGCACGCAGTGCGAGCGTATTGTCGTCCACCGGGTTGCAGAGCATGGCAAGCTCTTCCTGTGTCATATTGGCGAGCGACGCAAACTTGATGATGTTCTCGGCGACGCTCTTCTTCAGGCTGCTCAGCTCGATCACGAGCCGCAGCAGCCGCGCGTTGTCACGTGCCTCGAAAATGACCTTGGGCGCATCCCACGCCTCCTTGGCCATGTCAACCGACGTGACAATGTTGAGATGCACGGGCTTGACCGACATCTGGATGGTCGCCAGCGCCGCCTCGTTGATGGCGTTTCACGCTTCGACCACCGGGTCGGACTTCTTTTCGACCGAGCCAGAAGGAGGGCGGTCCGTCACAACGGCCGTCCACAGATTCTCTATCTTAAGATGCGCACGCCGAAACGCTGCCCACAACCTGTATTCTTCGTCCAGCTGCGCGAGCCGCGGGGCGCTAAAGCGGCCGTTGTCCGACATGTTGACGACAGCGGCGCGACCAAGCGCCGCACTGACGACGTCGACGGCGGTATCCACCAGCGTGACGCCGGCACACACCGCATCCCGAGCAACCTCGTCCGACCGGCGACCACAGGGAAGACGACAGTGACCACCAGCGACAGCTGGGCCCATAACCTGTGAAGCAGGAGATAGATAGGTGGATTCGTTATTATTTTGGATTGCAGTCTTGTCCCCACTGGGACCTCCTGATATACCCCAAGAGACCCCTCTGCCAGTCGCAAAAAAGAAGCCCTCTCAGTGCTCCCCCAGATACTTCCACTCTCTGTGTGTGCAGGGCCTGCGGCGCACCTCCAAAAGCGGAGCATGCGCCTCTCCTGTGCTAAGCCGCCCTCCGCCGCACGATCCAGTCACCACGCCACGCACGATCTCCCCGAGCTCACCACAAGAAAGCGGGAACTCACTAAGAGATACACGAATCAAGTACAGACAAGTACAAGTCATACAAAATGGAATGCCAACCAGTACACGAGCTTGAGGCACCAAGAGCCCGCGCGTAAGTATAGCTTCAATGGAATTCCCGAGCAGAGCTGAACACGCCGCGCCGCTTCTGGCGCGCCCCTTGACGGGGGCGGCCGCTCTCCTGGTATTCCCCCCCACCCGCAACCTCCCATCCGCCGGCACAGCCTCCGAGAGCACCCGACGGCGCCGCCGCGCGATATGTTGGCGCCCCGTGTGGCAGTGGACGGAAGGGAACGTAGGCAAACTCGGCGAAGGCGGCCGCCAGGGCCCAGTCAAGAGTTTTTCGTGCCCTCCACGCGCCCTCTTCTTTTCATTGTCGAGTGCCAACAGATGTTTTGAGCGACAAGTCAAGCTGCGAGCACTGCCCGTTGTCTTCAACCCACCGGTTCTGAGTGCTCGCGACCTTTTTTCAGCTCGTGCGCTGCACAATGTTGTCTTTTTTGCGCATTTCTTGTCGTAATCGGCTCAGCTGTCGTATTGAACAAGGCAGCCACTAAGCGCACCAAGTCGCACTTGGAAGCACTTGAATGGACTTCCCAACGCTCTCGACGACGTCTTCATCGTGTCGCCAGCACGCCTGAACGAGTTGAGTGGACGGGATACGAGAAGATACTCTTAGCGTGCGAGACAACACCCATGTTCAACGGGCGTTTACGAAGAATGCGATGGAAGCACGGGCCCGTGCTGGGCTCAGCAACGAGCTGCACTGCGCAGTGTGGCCGTCGACCTCCACCTGGTATGCACTGCTACGGCTGAAGTCACCGACGTCAGCGCAACGGTCTCTTGTGCGTGGCTGTCACCAACATCTCACCCTCGGGCGATGATCGCAGAGCTCCCGGCGCCCCCTCTCTTTTTTGATGGCTTGCTTATCAAATTCGAGCTGCAGCCCCTCGCGCTGACATTCTCTGGCCACCCGACAGGCCCCGCGCACCCTCTTTGAGGGCATGCTAGCGCATACTTGCGTGCGTCCTGACCCAGCAATGGCTGCCGTCCTCTTTGTTTTGATCCATCTGGGCGGTGCTTTCCGACCGAGCGGACACGCTGCTGCTTTGGCTTGTTCCCCTGGAGCGTTTTCGATCTGGAGGTGGCGCGCGGTCCCTAAGGAGACGGGCCCTGTGCTGCAACTTTATCTCATTGATATGAAACCGGCTTGCTCATAACCGCACGCTGAAATCAGAACCTGGCGCTGGTCGGTTCCAACGAGTGCGGGTGCCACCCTTCCTCACCACATGTCTGCTTTCAGTGCCGCCGTCCCGCACCCCACGTCGGCTGTCGGAGCCTGTTCACCTCCCCCCTCCCTCGAATTTGTTTCAACCTCTTCTAACTCTGTGTGCTGCCGGTGTCACAGCCCGCACCGCTGCCCCCGTCTTTGGCCCTGTGTGTGCCCCAACGCGACGTCACCATGGAGTATGAGAACGAGCAGGCCACCATCATCGACGCGGCAATGTGCGCCTGCCTACCCGCGGACAGGCTCCGCAAGCTCATATCGATTGGCCTAGAGGAGGCCATCGAGATTTTGCTCGATGATTCTGTGGCGTCGACGGACGTTTGCACGTTGCTGTTGGCGTACACCCCAGGGACTACGAACTGCTTCCGACGGTACCACGTCAAGCTGTGGCACATCTTGGTCGCCGTCCGTGTTTTGCAGCGGTTCAGCATGCAGGCGACGCCCTCTCTGTTCGATTGCATCTGGCGGGGCATAGCAGACGACTCGGGCGCTCGCCGGCGTGGTGTGCTGTTGACATGGTTGATGTCGGTCAACCGAGAGTGCATGGGTGGTGGCACACGGGTTCTCTACGAGAAGGTCTTGTACCACTCGTGCAACACGCAGCTGCCTGGCGTCATGGCCCGCATGGTGCAGCCGGATGGCATGGTCCCTGACATGGACGACGCGCAGGCCCACGACTTCAACGCATTGCGCTTCGAGCGCAATGTGTTCGCCGACGGCCTCCCGCACGACGGGCAACCCAAACACTGTGTGCGGGTGTTCGGGTGTCTTAGTCGGTTTGTCATGGCTGGTACCGTGCTACATGCGTTTACCAACACTTGGCGGCACATGCGGACAGTGGGCGTGCGAGATGCGCTTGCTGAAGCTCTGCGTGCCATGGTTTTGGACGATTCATTCGAGTGCTTCTCCTCTGCACGTGTCGACGGACCAGCAGGGCCGGGCACTTGTCGCCTCTGACTGCCCAGTCGGCGTGAGTGTGCCGCTTGCGACGTTAGTGTAGTACAATGAATCGCGATCACCTCGGAGAGGAGAGAAGTACCGGCCGTCGTAGCCGCTCGTGCGTCAGCCGCTATGGGACTCGAGGTCCAGAAAGTCAGGCCGACCGAAACGCCAAGACAAACAGGCACGGTTTACTGGCCGGAGACGACGGTGCCTCCCACCGTCGTCGCCCTTCGTCCTTAAAGGGCGGAAACCGCTGCGCGGGGACCGGGGCCACTAGTTGGCCCGGTCCAGCGCTGCCAAATACCTGCGATACAGATAATTCCCTCCAATGCATGACACTACCCAATCTGGATTGACACGCCCCGCTGTCAGCACCGGACAATCCGACGAGCTCACCCAGACACGTGCGCCGCACGCGCTCACACGCCGCAGTGGCAGGCCACAAAGGCGACACACCACCGACCACCCGGCTTCCGAGCACCAGCGCCCACAGCCGCGAGTACAACGCCTCGGCGTAGTACTACAGTTAGGGTGCAGACCATAAGTGAGAAGGACATGCAGGGCTGGGATGACATGTAAAGTGGTTTAAGCGTCTACATTGGTGGAACACAACTGTTTCTCAGCCACTTGCTCGGGACAGCTGTGCCAAAGAATAACAACTCCACGCAGGCGTACCAGTCGAGCTTACAAACACGCTCGTCATTAACGAAGACTGCGAACCGTCATCAAACGAAGAGGCCGCCGCCGTCATCGTCGCGGAGGAGGGGCGGTCTCTCCGCCTGCAGCGGCTGTCACGGCTCTGCTAAGATTGCCGTCGCGTGATATACATTTTGGGGGGACAACGCGTCGTCCGTCTCGTCGGTGGCGCCATGTATCGTGAGTGTTTTCGAGTTTGTCAAAGTGCCGCTTGTTGCATACCTGTCATGATCGTTGGCGCCATTGTCAGACGCAAAAGGAAGCGAGGAGGCGCCCAAAAACCGTGCTGGAAATGCCGCTTCACAACAGCCGACGTCCCAAAAATCCACATGTCGGGGTGGCTGATGCCTGCTGCCGGCCGGGGCATTCCGCTGGGGATGGCTGAAAAAGGTGGGTACGGGTGGAGCCGACAGATGGAGCAAGACGAAGTGCAAAAGTGGCACAAGAAAGCACGGCAGTCAAAAGGCGCGCTGTGACATCTCTGTACCCAGATCGTGCTATCGGTGAGGAACTAGCGTGTCTTCACTCGCATTAGCATCCGGACTGAATCAGGCCCTATCGTAAGTATCGTTTTCAGCTTCGGGCACGGTATGTACAAATGGTTTAATTCGAGTTCAAGTGCTGGCCACGTATAACTTCACGTGTATCAATACGAAATATACCTTGAGAACACGGGGACAAATCAATTCTAAACTTGAATGACTTGGATCAGCTGCCGACCTTGACCAGCGCCAAGCGCCTATTTTTCCCAAGCATGTCGGATCGCTTTCGTCACGTGAGTCATCCTGTTTGCGGCGTGTTCAACGGCTCGCGTGAGAATTCTATCGGGCGCCTCTTGGCGAGTTCACCACGGTTCGGAGAATCCACGCCAACTAGAGCCGTTGTAGTATTTAAATCAAGTCCAAAGATCATCTGGTCCTCAGCGGAGCTGAAAAGACATAATTGCACTCAAATGGCGCGCTCTTCTGGCTTTAACTCCGCTGTCGGTCGGAATTGATAGATACCCACGGCTCTCTACTCAATTGTTTATTTGAGTGTGGGTGCCAGCCGCCTTGCTGCCTACGGGTACGGGAGCTCAGACAGTTACACCTGTAAAAACAGCTACTCACAATATACGCATGGTAGGGCTTGGTTTAAATCAAATTGACATCTAAAAATTACTCAGAGCAGTCTTGCGTTGAGTAAACGGCGCTTGCTCCCTCGCGGCCAGAATATTCGCTTCCGGCAAACTCGGATTCAATTCGACTCCTGCCACGACGCTCCCTGACACTTCGCGCCTCGACCGCAACGGGCACCAGAGCTTCAGCAACTGAGGACTAGACCACCCGCGACACGCGTGGTCCCGGTGCTCTGCCGTAGGAGCGGCGCCGGTGTGGAGGACGAAAGGCTAACTGTGCGGCCCAACACCGTCTCCGCGGCCGGGGTGGCGAGGCCATTTCAAGTCCTGTGCGAGGTCTTCCGCCGTCGGCGGCGGCGCGGTAACCAGGCGACAACTGTCGCCGCCGCCGACGCAGGAACAGCCACCGCTTCTTCTTCAGCGGCTGGTTTTGGCGCCTTCACCACTGCGTCGGCCGCGGCCGCACCTGCGACGGTCCGTCGCGGTTAGCCGCGGCGGCGGTCGGCTGCGGCCTCCGGCACGACCACGAGTTGGGTCGGTCGGTGGCCCTAGTCAAAAACGGCGGCCGCCGCCACCGAAGAGGCAGGCGTCTGTGGCAAGCGCCGCCCTCGCTGTGTGCGGCAGCTGTTCTGGCCTCTGCATGGGATGGCAGCGCCAAGGTGTGCCGCTGTTCGCAGCGGATAGAGCAGTTGATGACACCCGCGGACGCCGCGCCGATGCGTGTACCGCCGCCGCTTCTTTTGCGACGGCTTGCGTTACCGCCCTCGCCGCTGCGTCGACAGCGACCGCAACTGCAAAAGCCCGTCGCGGTTAGCCGCGGCGGCGGCAGGCTGTCCCCTCTGGCACGACCACTAGTTGGGTCTGTCGGCGGCCCCGATCAGAGACTGCGGCCGCCGTCACCGACGAAGCTCGTGGCGCGGCTCCAACCACAGCCGTTCTTCTCTACTTAGTGACGCTGTGTCGCAACGACCTAACACGCGAACTTGCGGTCGTTCATGATGGACGCTGACATTGAAAGAGAAGGCGATAACCGCTGCCCACACTGCCTACGGCGGTTTGTGCGTCACGGACATTCCGTCCAGCATCTCATGAACCAGCACCAGAAGGAGATGGGCTAAACCGCAGAGGCGCCCTCTGTCGAGCCGCCCACCTTGTCGGCTGTCCCTCCTGCATCGCGCGAAGCGCAGAAATCCCCGGCAACGCCAATGAGCTTCTCCTTTTTCCGTCAACATGTCGACGGGCGGGATTCTGTTCTCTGCAACGGTGCGCAACCTGGATGCCAATACGGCGCTGTTATAGTGTCTACCTGTTCGACGACACCGTCCAATGCGCCATCCGTGCCGGTTTTGCGCACAACCGCTGAGAAAGTGCGCAGCTACTACGAGGCATTCGGCGACATGCAGCGGACGCGACTGCTCGTCCCGTCGTCAGCAACTCAGTCGTCGGCGTTCGACACAAGCGCACTCAAGGACATGCGGTTCTTTGCTATGTCCGCCGGTGGCAATGGCCTGTCACAAAACGCGAGAGCCCAGGACTACCAAACGACTGTGCGAGCTGAGCGGGCGGCTCTCCTCGCACAGCGCCACGCCGAAGTGGCCGCACTTGGAAGGGTCTTGGAGGAGCTTATGGAGGATCAAGGCAGCGATTCGGACGGCGACACCTCGGCCGGAGGATGCTCTGCAGCACCGGTGGCGGCGGTATTTTATTTCTCAGCGGTGACTGCCAACTTGTCGGCGGGTCAGGCGCCGGCAAGGCCTCGCAAGAATACCAACCTGCGCAAGCGCATCAACGCTGTTGTGTTGGCGGCACAAGCGGAGCTGGAGGTCGCAGTCTGGCTTCTGGAGACGGCTCTGACACCCGATACATCATTCGTGAACTCGCTGAAGGGCGAGACCTCACGCTGTTTGGCTGAGCAGCGGTCGCACGTGTCGGATATTGGCAATTGCGAGGACGTCAACAAATTCTACAGCCGTGAATTCCCGCGCGCGGCATTCAACACTTTCAAGCGCGCCACGTCGCGCTGCGTGCGTGGCCAACGCAAGCTTGCCGCCGACGGGTCAGTCCTCCGGTCCGGGTCGCTTGACAGCGATGTCTACCTCCGCGAGCAGGATGACGTCGATCGAATGCACGCCGGCCGCTTCCTCAATGGCAAGCCACTGAAGGTCTTTACCATGGCGAGGCAATTCTCCTTCGACGCTACTATGGTGTCCAAGAATGAGAGTAAGTGTGCATACCACGTCTTTGGTTTAGGCTGACGCTCTTGCTTGGGTGTCGAGGTCTCGTGTGCCGCTCATCCGGCCTGACGCGTACTTGATCCCCGCCTTACCCGTGCGCAATGATTCCTTTTGGCTGTTGCTTGTACACGTGCTTGCCGTTTCTGTTTGCATCTTTTTTCGTGTACCCAATCCGGGTACTTTTCCCTTGCATTTTCACCGTTAAGGTGGAGTGGATGACCGTCGGCTTCAGCCCCATGATCAAGCCAAAGAACTAAAGTGATGAGGAGAAGACGCGCGCGCGGATGCTTAGGAATGAGGTGCTCCAGCGCTGCTTGGTCGATCTCCTGCACGACGTCATCGCCGCCAGTCAAACTGGGGTCCTTTGGGTCCTGCCAGGGGAGGGAGCAGTGTAGGTGGTCCCGCGCATCGTGCTGTACGCCGCGGACCAGCCCGAGGAGCGGCACCTCCGTGGACTGAGGATGATTGGTTGCATGTACCAGTGAAGTCATTGCATGCTGGAAAAGAGCCAGTCGGGTTATCCCCACCGCGACCAACTCCAAAGAGAGAAGGTCTGTAACGTCGAGGCGCAGCTGTTGTCTGCCAACTTGTTCAAGAGTGATGGCAGCGCCGCCAGGCTGGAATAGCTTTCGGCATATACGTCGAATGTTACCATTGCTTGTTGCTGGCGGCAGTTTACGGTCTTTGCACTGGCATCCGGGACATGTATGACATATTCGGGTTCGACCTCCTCCATATATGTGTCCTCTTCCTCTTCAGGCTGTCCCATGTCTGTATGAGCGCCCTGTTTTGCGTGATCCTTTTGCCGCTTATATTATCCTCACAGTCAGAAATGGCTATGTCAGTGTCAATGAGTTGCTAACCTTTGACGCCCGCACCCGCGCTCTGCTCTTGCATGCGCGCCGAGTGTCATTTTACATGCGAACTGTTCGTTGCGTCCCAGGTCATGATAATCGGTATTGTTTGTGTACTTGAAATCACGATGCCCGCTCTGTTACAGGTGCTGTGTAAAGGCGGCATGTCCCGAATTGGCCTCTGACGTAAGGCGATTGTGGCGATGGCCGAACACGCTCGGTATGTACGCCGCCTGCCAGACGCTTCCACCACGGCTCCCGGGTACGTTGTTTTTCTCCGTGTGCAGCTTGTGGGGTCGCCATTGTCAACAGATTGCGAGTGCGCGGCGCCGACTGGTCTGCCGCGAGGAATGTTCGAGTGGGTGCCTCGCCGCTTCGTGTGTCCTTGGCGCGTTGGCGAGGACCATAACCACGAACACAAGGCTACCTGGTTGCATTCAGAAAGCTGCTTTTCTGCATTGTGCTCCATTTATTTTTCCAATACGCTGTGCGCAGCTACCTTGTCACCAAGGGCAATAAGAAGGCCACCTTTACGGAGAAATCGTGGCGTCACGGTCTGATGGTGCTGAAGTTTATGGTGGCAGGAATGGTGTCTCGTCCGCAACAGCATTCAACAGCACCCGTCGACCTCGGAAAAAAACGAGCACGGCAGGCAGCAGCGCGCGGCCGCAGCAAGCGCTCTCGCCGCGCCACAACGGCTGGTTGCAGTGCGCGGGTCGCAGGCGACTCTGGAAGCTCCACGTCCGACACCCGTTCCCCCAGCGGCGAATCGTTGAACGCATCGAGCGCTTTGTCAAACGACACGGCCAGTGTCTCCAGCGACGCCACCTACAGAGACGCCGGGACCGACAACTCGATGTCCGCCGGAGAGGAAGCAGAGGACTTCGCCCCAGTGCCGAACCTTGTCACCACCAGCGCTGAGTCCAAGGTTGCATTTGGCAGCAAGCCGACGCACGATGTTGTTCTCGAAGTCGTCTTTCGTGCAGCCGCCTTCATGGGCAAGCTATTTAGGGACAACAAGGAGGAGGGATACAAGATGAACGAGGTGGAAGCTAAGACTTTGTCGAAGGAGTCGTTTGACTTTGTCACGAAGTACGTGGTCGCGCTCTTCGGCGCGGTACAAACTACAAAGTTCCACGCCTTGGCGTACCACCTCCTTGCTGAGCTTCTGCTGCGCGGTAACGTCATTGAGGCCGACACATCCTTGAACGAGGCGCGTCACGACCTCGTCAAAAATATGTGGGACAACACCAACAAGCAGACGGCATCTGTTTTGCTGCAGATGTAACGTGCGGAGAAAAACACTCGCGCACATCGTCAAAACAGACGCCTTTCACTGGTGCCAATCTGGTGACGAACTTAAGTCGGACATTGCCGGTGGCGCTGCGAGCGGTGCGGCAGACCCCGTGGTGGAAGGGTGGAGGGACAACGCTTCAGCTGGCACAAGCGACGGATGCGGCGTCGATGACGGAGTGACCGACACCAACAACGACGACGGGAACAAAATGGGCCCACCACGCGGGAGCCCTGAGCTGGACTTGCTCAACGTCTTTGACAAGCTTGCCACCGCTGGAGAATTCGACGGCGTACCTGTCGAGTCGTTAACTGAGTTTGAGGTGCAGGATGAGGTGAACGACGGTCCTGCCGACGTCTCTGGAGCACGATTTTCGGCGGTTCTGCCATCGCGCTTCTTAGGCTACCTTCAAGCGATTTGAGGGCGACACAGTGTGGTGCCCCTTCGAAACCGGAGCCTACGACTTGGAATGGCCTGTCGGGGTTGTGGAGATACAATTATTCAGTTCGGATGGCATGTACGACGGCTAAGACAACGAGAATCAAGCTCACTCGGCAAAGTCTCAGACTTGTGTATCACTGTAATGACGCAATTTCACGAATTCAGAAGGGGCCTCGCCCCTGGTGCACTCAGGCGAGATCACTGTCAGCGCGGAATGGTGAGGACAGCAGCGACCGGCCTCGACGTCCGAGGTTGAGTGTTTCCGTCCTGCGGCGAGGTGTTTAGAGACGATTTTCATTGGATCAGAACCATGTCCGTTTTGTTCTGCTCGTGTACCCGGGTGTTATCAGTAATATGACTGGTTGG
>Ga0209303_1001547_pt1 | contig 13852 bp, 11 predicted proteins | sample SidtaG_3_FD_187449 | JGI IMG/M metagenome (GOLD analysis project Ga0209303, IMG submission 187449) | Marine algal microbial communities from Sidmouth, United Kingdom - Sidmouth_Asex1 metaG (SPAdes) (version 2) | ecosystem: Host-associated > Algae > Red algae > Unclassified | place: Sidmouth... | reverse complement strand
GCCTTCGGCGCCCTTGACGATCACGACGTGGTAGTTGGCCCCGCCCTCGACGGAGGATACACCCTGCTGGGTATGCGAACCCTCGCCACTACGCTCTTCGAGAACATTGCCTGGAGTACCGACGAGGTGTTGCCCACCACCCTGGCCCGGGCCGCAAGCGCCGGCCTCTCCGTCCACCAGCTCAGCCCACTCTCCGACGTGGATTACCTGGCCGACTGGCTCAGCTACGGGTGGGCGCTGCCGGAGGAAGAGTAAGCGCTCGATAAATTTACGTTAAAGGAGTCTTTGACCGGTACGGATAAAACCGCTGAAAGATCGTTTTAGCGGACCTTGTCACGTTTTGATCCGTATCCCGGTCATTGTAGTGAATCAACACCTGAAACCACATGCGTACCGTTCTCCTCTTTGCGTTGTTATTCCTTGTACTTTCCGGCTGTCGCGAAGAGGGGGAAACGATCACAACGCGGGTCACCGGCACCATTCCGCCGCCCACCGTCGTTGCGGCCACCATCACCTCCGTGGTCGTTGATCAGAACGGCTCCCCGATCAACGATGCCACCATCACCGGTTTGGGGTCCGGTGCCCGGACCAACCCGGACGGATCACTACCATCGATGCCGGCAGCCTGAACTCCGCCGGGACCCTCGTCACCGTTTCCAGCCCCGGGAAGTGGACCGAACGCCGCGTACTGATGCCGGCCGGCGACGGCGAACTGGTGGAAACCTTCGTGCTCGAAGTCAAGACCAAGGCCGGCGAGATCACACCCGCCACCGGCGGCACCATAGAACTCGGCCCGGGTTTCAGCGTCTCCCTGCCCGCCAACACCCTCGTCACCGACGCAAACGGCAACGACTACACCGGTCCCGTTGAAGTGTACGTTAACCACGACGCCCCCGAAAACCGCGCTGAAATGCGCAACAGCCCCGGCAACGCCCTGGCCATGTTGCCCGACGGAACCACGGCCGCGCTCGAAAGTTTCGGCATGATGGACATCGCCCTCGAGGCCCCCGACGGTACCCCCCCTGGTGCTGGACGGCAGCACGCCCGCCGAGGTCCGGATGCCCCTCGCCCAGTCAACCGTACCCACCGCCCCCGACCAGGTCGACTTTTGGGTACTCGACCCCGACGGCTTCTGGCTCCCCGCCGGTACCGCCACGCTTGGCCCCGACTGCTACATCGTCTTCGTTACCAACAGCGGCGGTTATAACTGCGACGTGCCCCGGCCCGCCGCCCGCCTGTGCGCCGCCCTGACGTCCCCCGCCGGCATCCCGGTCACCCACTCACCCTTCAGCATCGACATCACCGGTGGTTTTTCCTGCTGGAACGCCACCCTCGACTGCAACGGCGAGTTCTGCGCCTGGGTTGCCGCCGGTACTGATCTTCAGCTCGTACTGACCGATGTTTGTACCGGCGAAGCGGTGACCGTAGCCATCGAACCCATTGCGCAGGGTGCGCAGTTCGATGCGGGCGAGGTGGTGATCGACTTCAGCGGGACTTCCTTCGTTGCGGCCGTGGCCGACTGCGGCGGTACCGGCCTGCCCGGCCTGAGCCAAATCGAAATCTGGACCAACGGCTACGGCAGTGCGGGCGGCTTCGTCAGTACCCAACCCGACGGCACCGCCTTCGTGTCCAAGGTGGGTTGTGATCCTGACGACGTATTGATCCAGGCGTTCACCCGCGATTATAAAGCGGCCTCCCGCCTCGTGCGCCGTGCGAACGACGACGACCGCGCGCAGACGCTCGAAGTTTGCGGTGACCTGGAGAGCGACGAAAACTTTACGCTGACCATCGACGGCACCGACCTGACCATCACCGAACTGGCCCCGATCTACTGGCCGGGAAACGGTAACTACAACTGGCTCATCAGGGCCGGGGCGGCGCTTGCAGGAGAAGAATACTCCCTGCTGCTAAACGTAAGCGACCCGGCAACGGGTATGTACGCTGCCGACGACGCCGCAATCGTCGTCTATCGCCTTGCACCGGGCCAGGCCTACGGCGAAGGCCGGGTCTACGTAGACCCAGATGCCACGCTGAAAATAACCGGTACCTCCTTTGACGCGGCCGCAGGCGTATTCGAAGGCTCCTACTCAGGCACCATGAACCTGCAAAACGACGCCACCCAGACCGTCGAAGCCGTCAACCTGCCCGTGAGCGGTTCATTCCGGATCAGACTATGAGTGCCCCGATGACCATCGCCACCATCATTGAAGGCTGTCGCCGCAAGGATCGACGGTTCCAGCGGGAGCTGGTTAACCGTTTCAGCCCGCAGCTGTATACCGTTGCCCTGCGCTACATGCCCGATAAGGCCCACGCCCAGGACGTACTCCAGGACAGCCTGGTAAAGATCATCACCCGCATCGATCAGTATAAGAGCGTCGGTTCCTTCAAGGGCTGGATGTACCGGATCGTGATCAGTACTGCTCTCAACCGCCTCGACCGGAAGTGGATGCGCCGCGAGGTTTGCATCGAGCATCCGACCGGCAACGCCAGTGTGGAACCGTACGTGATCGACCAACTGGCCACCGAAGACATAATGGCGTGCATTGCGGAACTGCCCGAAGGATACCGCCACGTCTTCAACCTGTTTGCCATCGAGGGCTATCGCCACCGCGAAATTGCCCAGATGATGAACATCTCCGAAGCCACCAGCCGAACCCATTACGCCCGTGCACGCCGGATGCTGCGCGAAATTCTCTCAAGTCCTAAATTCGGTCTCCGCTATGCAAAATAATCAAATGGAAGACCAACTCCGCCAGCGGCTGGGCTCGCACCCTACGCCCATCGACGTCGATATGCTCTGGGGCAGGGTCCAGCCACAACTGCCTGAAAAGAAAAGACTTTGGTTGCCGCTCTGGCTGTTGCTGGTGGCGGTTCCTTGCTTCGTTGCTTCCTTATTCTTTCGTTCACCGATGGAAACCGGCACAATTGACCTGACGGGAATTACGGAAACGGTCCCCCCTCCAGAACCCGGCGAGGCCGCTACGCTTCGGGGTAAAGAGTTCTCCGCTGCCGGTCGCCCCGTGAAAGAGGTAGACGGTACGGTTACCGAAGCCTCCGCACCAAAGCCTTTATCGCCACAAATAAAGTTTGTCCCGGTCACTTCCCCGACGGACACACCCGTCGATGGTCCTTCTTTCTTGCCGAAAGAGGTGCCGCCGGTTGGTATAAAAAGCCTGACAACGAGCCCTGAATTGAATCTCCCGGCACCCGCTGCACCAGAGGTTCTGACTGAGTCGACGGACGTTGTTGATTCGGGTTCCCACCCCTACCCTCTCCCCGTTTTCCCCAGGAAACCCGTTGCGGTCGTTAGTACGCCAAACTCGAAAACGCCGCTAAAAGCCACCGCTTCCGTTACCGGTACGGAACCGACGGATTTGGCAAATACGGAGCAGGAAAAAGTTACCGAAAGTAACGCAGCGGGGGTAACCGCCGCCGGTGAGTCCGCTGCATCGATGGTCGGATCACGACAGGTTATTCCGGCAGCCGATATAAACGACTTTACCGAACCTGAAAAAGCAACAACCGCAAAAGAGCCAGGAAAAATACGCGTCAGCAATTCCACTTTCTGGACGGTAGAACCCGGGATCGCCTTCAGCCTGCCGGTTGGCGTATCCGACGTAGACGGCCCCGGAAGTGAGAAAGCTCTCGAAGGCATCAGCTATCAGGCTCTGGTGGGTTACCACCACGCCAGGGGGTTCAGCCTCCGGACGGGCGTGGTGGTGAGTCGCATCAACAGCAAACTCGAATTCGAGGTCACCCGCAGTGGTTCTCAGCCCCGGGAAGCGGTGATCGCCATCATTGAGACCGCCAACGGTAACGTTTCCGAACAGCGGGGTATCGTGCAGGTTGCCACCACCTAAACCGTTTCGAACACGTATTACAACTCGGTAGCAAGTGTGGATATCCCCCTGTTGATCGGTTACCGTTTAGCCGGTAATAAGTGGGGGCTCATGATAGAAGCCGGTCCTACTTTCAACCTTAGCAGCGGCGGCGATGCCCACCGGTACAACGGTTCCGACTTCTCGTTGGTGTCCGACAATTATTTTCGTAATCGGCGCAAAGGCCCCGGATTTCTGGTAAATTTCGGAGGAGCTTACGCCCTGACAGAAAGGACTTCGCTAACGGCGAACCTGCGCTTACAGGGTTTCGGCAGCGGTGGATTTGAGGATACCAACATCACCTCGGCTTCTTCAAATTACAAATTGGTTGGTGTTCAGCTCGGGTACCGAATTTATTTCCGATAAATTTGTTTGCGGGCTATTCGGTGCTGAAAAGGAAGTCCAGTACGCGTTCTTTTCCGCGCAGGCTGCTACTCCCCCTGGCCAGCACCACGGACGGTGGGGCAAGATAAATTGTGTCGTGCAGTAATACCAACTGCTGGTAAGGGACGGGCTGATGAACGGTATCGTGGACGGTAAGCGTACGATAGCGGTATTTGGTTATCGGCCGGTAGACCGTGTCGGTACGGTAGACGATCTCGGGCGGGGCCGCAGGTGCGGTGACGGTCTTTTCAACAATCTTCGTCACGGGCTGTCGGAGCATCAGTACGAAGCTTGCGCCGATAAACAACAGCCAGCCGGCGGCGGCCAGCCACGGCAGCCAGCGCGCCCTGCTTTTTAAAACCGGCTCTGCATCCTGCGTTCGCGCCGAAAAAGCGGCCCGCAACACATCGGGCAGTGCTTCCGCGGGCTCTGTGATTGACCGGACCATGCTGCGCCGTTCGTTGTAGGCCGTGCGCTCAACGCTAACCTTTACGTGGTCGGGCAGTTCGTCGTATTCGTACTCTTGCAGGTAATCGAGGTAGTCCATATTCAGTTGATGGTGGAGGCGTTAAGGATTACCGCCAGTTTTTTGAGGCCGTAGTGCAGCCGGCTCTTTACGGTGCCGGGCGCGCACTCCAGGGCAGTGGCGATCTGCTCGGTGGAGAGTCCTTTCTGGAAGCGCAGCTCTACGCACGTTCGCTGATGGTCGGGCAACTGCTCCACGGCCAGGGCCACGCGGTGGGCTTCGATGCGGGGCTCGGAATCCGTACCCTCCGCCGCACGGATCTCGCGGTAGACGGCTTCCCTTCTTTGCCGGCGCTCGTCACTGCGATAGGTGTTCTTGAGCAGGTTGGCGGCAATGGTGAACAGGAGAGATGACAGGTCGTCGGGGCCATGCTCCGCCTCCCGGAATGCCTTGCTCTCGAGCAGTTTCAAAAAGACCTGCTGCTTGAGGTCTTCGGCACGCACCCGGTCACCACCCAGCCGGTGCAGGAAGTAAGCATAGAGCCGTGTGCCGTACCGCCGGTAGAGGGCGGTGAAGGCGGATTGGTGGCCCCGGGCGGCGTGGATGAGGAGTTGGCGGTCGGTTTGGATGGCGGGTGGGTGTGGGTTAGTGGAAACTGCTGCCCCCGGAATAAATTAGCATTCCGCGGGGATGCGCATAAGGTGAAAATAACTAATCCATGAACTCCATGACCAGGCGGAAGCCGGTGGAAGGGTGCGGTAACCGGCGTTTGATGACAACGCCGTTTTGCATGCCGCGGCCGGGATCGAGCCAGCTTCCTCCCATCGTAAATCCTTCCTCCTCCAGCATTTCAGCGGCGTTGCCTGACATATTGTAGAGTCCGTAATCGTTGGGGAAGTAGGAGTCTACGGGCACCGTCAGGTCGCCTCCGTCTTTTTCATAATCACACGCCTCCTTTTTACGGAGAATCTCTTTAGCTACTTTATCCTTGTTTTCCCGGGCCTTGATCTTGTCCAGGTATTGCTCAAATTCAGTTAAAGACTCCGGATGCAGCGTATTGAAATTGGCCAGCAAGCAACCCTTGTCGTTCCGATAGTACGGACCGCCCCACGGGTAAGGTGCATATTTCTTCCCGGCCCGGGCCGCATACTCGAACTCCCCGGCGTTCGGCAGGCGGAAACGAACCTTCTTGCCATCGATTCGTTTGGGGTCCTGATTGTAGACCTGGGCCAGCCAGATAGCGTAGAGTTTTACGGCCCGGCGACTTACATTAACTACCGGGTGGTTGGCAAAATCAGGGTGGCTTCCCGCAATATGGACCGCATAGGCATCAAGATTACATCCTTTCGGAAAAACCGTACTCAATTCCGCCATATTCACCGGCGCTACCGCTGCGGAGTCCAGCATTTTAAACTTCCGCTGGCGGAGCAGGTCTTCGAGGAAGAGTTGGTAGTCGGCGTTGCTTACCTCCGCATCCATGATGAAGAACTCGGAGATGCCGATTTTTTGGTATCCCTCCCCCTTGCTTACTCCGTCAGCGGATTGATGTAGTATTCCTCCCGGTATGTATACCTTTCGTCTATAGATGTCTTTTGCCCTCAACCCGGGAGAGATACTGGCCAGCTGCGGCTCGTAATCTCCGCGCAGGTACATCTCGATCTCTTCGGTGCGCCCGGCCCGCGCGGCGATGGTTTTGATCAGGGGAAGAACATCGGTAAAGCCCGCGCCTGGTTTCGCCGGCCGGTATTCGTAAAGTTCCAGCAGGGCGGGCAGGTAATTCTGATTGAGTTGATCGGCCACGGCCTGCACCGGCCCTTCGGCGAGGGGCTGCTGAAGCTGGTCGAGGCGCCAGACGCTGGTGTAGTTCTTGGCCAGCACACCGATGTTGTCGATCTCTTTTTCGGTGTAACGGAAAGCCAGACCGGTGAGAAAAAGCCGGTCCTTTTCGAGCTGCTCGAAGTACGGTCGGGTGGTGGCCGCCAGGTAGAGTGGGCGGGGTTGGCCGGCGAGCGTTTTGATCAGCGCAGTGAAGTCCGGAACCCGGTCGGTTAAAGCGGGGTCAGTCGGCACGCCCAGCTCCCGGAAGACAGTTTCGCGGTAGCCGGCGTACCCGAGCAACAGGGCCAGATTTACCACCCGCACGTCAGGCCGTACGTCGTAAGCCGACTGCAGCAGCCAGCTGGGGTAAGTGTCGGCATCGCCATTGGTGATGAGCACACCGTCTGTGGCCACGGAGTGGAGTTGATTGAAGTTGTAGTCAATCACTCCGGCCGGAATGGGATCGGCGGCGTGAAGTCTGGCCAGTAGGCTGTTTCGTTGCTCAAGATCCCCGCGTACCTCTTGGTAGGTGGTCATGGCGATGTACGCCTCGTGGCGGTCGGGATCGGCGGCGTGAGCACGCAGCAGATGAGCGTCGCGGAGGAGGAGGTTTTCCTCGTGAACGAACCGGAGGTAGTGGTAAACGAATCCCTCGGGGTCCACCTCCATTTTTGCGCCGGCCATGATCCCGGTGAGGTCGTGCCGTCCGGAGCCGAAGCGGTTGCTGTAGCGGGCGGTTTTATAGTAATGAAACCAGGCGTCGTCGTCGCCGCAGTCGCTGGTAGCCAGGGCTTGCCATTCGGCCGCCTGCTGGTCGTAAAAGGCGGGAGCGTGTTGGGCGTGCATGACGTCGACGAAGGGTTGGAGCCGTTGGGCTTCCGGAACGGAACCGAAGGGTTCCGCTGCGAGTGACGTGAGCGTGAGATTGAAGGAGAAGCATATTAATAGCAGACGCATCAGCCGAGATATTTTGCCCGGGTACACCGCAAAGTAAGGCGCGTTCAGATCAGGGCCATTTTTCGTTCCGACGCTCGCTTTGGCGCAGACAGAAGCCATTTTAGCGCGAACGCGGGATGCAAGAAAGGTAAAAAGCAGTATTTTAACGTCACCCCTTAAGTCCCCCCCGACATGCAAAGAAGACAATTCCTCGCCACCGTCCCCGCCCTGCTCCTGAGCCCACCCGCATTGCACCCGCGGCCGCGCCAAAAAGTGGCCCTCATCGGGTGCGGCTGGTACGGCAAGAACGACCTGCTGCGCCTGATCCAGATAGCGGACGTGGAGGTCGTCGGCCTTTGCGACGTAGACCAGCACCAACTGGCCGAAGCCGACGCCCTGCTACGCCAACGCCAGCCGGGGCAAAAGCCCAAACTCTACGCCAAACACGAAGAGCTACTCGCCCGCGAACGGCCCGACCTCGTTCTGATCGCCACGCCCGACCACTGGCACGCCATCCAGGCCGTCGACTGTCTGAAAGCCGGCTGCCACCTCTACCTGCAAAAGCCCGTCGGCGTCGACGTGCGCGAGTGCGAAGCCATCCTCGATGCGGCCCGTACATACGACCGCGTCGTCCAGGTCGGACTGCAACGGCGCAGCACGCCCCACCTGATCGATATGAAAACGAATTACATCGACTCGGGGCTGATCGGTGAGGTCCACCACGTAGAAATGTGTTGCTACTACCATATGCGCGACCGCGCTATTCGTGAAGCCGAGCCCGTACCCGAGCACTTCGACTACGATCGCTGGACCGGTCCCGCTCCCCTGCTGCCCTACCGGGGCCTGCCGCACCGCCGCTGGCGCGCCTTCCAGGCGTACGGTAACGGCATCGTCGGGGATATGTGCGTGCATTATTACGATGCGGTGCGCTGGCTACTGGGTCTGGGTTGGCCGGCCCGCATCAGCAGTCAGGGCGGCATCTACGTCCAGACCGAAGCCGACGCCACCACCACCGATACCCAAACGGCCGTCTTCGAGCACCCCGAGCACGGCCTCAACTGTAACTGGACCCACCGCAGCTGGGGGCAGGCCCCCGACCCCAACTGGCCCTGGGCGTTCACCCTCTACGGCACCAACGGCAGCCTGATCGCCGACACTAAAAAATACGAATGGCGACCCGCCAAAGGCGATCCCATCCGCACGGAAGCCACTTACGAGCGCAAAAAATACCCCGAAGACCTGACCGAAAAAGGCATGGAACTCCACGTCGCCAGCGCCACCCGGGCGCACATGACCGATCTGCTCGACGCTATTGAGAACAAGCGGCGGCCAGTGGCGGACATTGGGGAGGGGTATATTTCCACAGCGGCTTGCGTGCTGGCCAACGTCAGTTGTCAGCTGGGGCGGGGTGTGGTTTATGATCCGGTGGGGCGGGTGGTCAAACAAGATTCCGAAGCCAGTAATTTGCTGGCCCGGCAATACCGTGAGGGTTGGAGGCGACCTTGACGGCTGAATTCAGTTTTAGCGAGAATGATTGGTATGGGGATCATTACCTGCGGGTGGCCTTCCTCTTTTCGCGATAAACGCACATGGCATTGTCTTCCTCCTCATAAGCTTCAGCCTTGCCGGGAAGAGCTTTCTTCAGTATTCGGAAAGTAAATCTGATTGCCCCGACAAGTCTGTTCCTGAAAAATATTTGACTCTTAATTCTTCTTGGCACTTCAACGTCATCTTCCTCTACCGCTACACCCAATTTATAACTCTCTCGGCGCGAGTGATCATAAATGGTATAAAGATAATGTGGATTTGGATTATCCTTACGGTTACCGTGCGGTTGCTCTTTCTTTGATGGCATCGGGTGTTATTCCAAGTTTTGCAAAAGTCGCACCCTCTCCCCAAAGTTCATCGTTAAAAAATGACTCGTAATCGATGCCGTTAGAAAAATCCAGTTCTTCTCCAGACCGTATTTTATAAGCTTTTTCTCCACTATATAAAAGCCATTCCGCCCCGGCGTTCTTCGGGAAGGCCGAAGGATCCGCAAGCACTTTATGGTAGTACTCTTTACCCATTGCAACAACCGCACAACGCGCGTAGAGGAACCTATCAGCGGAGTGTTTCGTTCCACTGGCTTCATGAAAAGCTGGTCCATCTAATGACCTTGACTTTGTGTCACGTTCCACGATAAATTCAATGATTCTAGCCTTATCAAGCTTCGCCAGGGCCTCTACCAAATGGCTCAAACATCAACTCTACAGTTCAGCTGACTAGTCAAAATGCTCAATCAACCCCCAAGATCGGTCCTCAGCAGTCTCCGCCTCCGGCCGGTGCTTAGTCTTCAAAAAGTCCACATAATACTGTACCTGATCAATTACGGGAGCAGGCGGATCACGGAGAGATTCAATGAGGTGGTCGAGGTTCATAGCATTTAAGTTAAGGCTTTATGAGAACACAACGCCAAACCCTTCAGCTCCGTTGCATTACATCAATCTGAAGGTCGACACTAAGCGCCTAATTCCCCAACCCAACCAAATTAGCAAACAAACGGTAAGCCCCCGGCACCCCCGCCGGCAGCTCCCGGAAGAAGCTGTAGCCGGTATAAACGTAATGACCCTCACCGTATTTCGCCACCAGCATACCACCGTCGTGGGCATCCTCCCCGGGGTCGTTACTGCTCAGGATCGGTGTGTAGCGCTCGTCCCAGTTGTTGGGAAAGTAAAGGCCGCGCTCCTGCACCCAGCCGTCGAAATCTTTTGCGGTGATCTTATTGGGGTAATTCAGCACGGGGTGGTCGGGCGCTAAAATGCGGACTTCTGCTTCCTCCACCGTCGTACGATCGCGGCTCAGCTGCATCGGATACGGGCCGATTTCGGTCATCGGTAGTTTCAGGCCACGACTGGTATTGTACTGAATTACCAAAGTACCGCCCGCTTTGACGTACTCCATGAAGCGGGGCTGGATGTTGGGCATATCGGCATTGGTGTTATAGGCACGGATGCCGACAACGATGGCGTCGAATTTGCTCAGGTCGCCCGTGGCGATCATACTTTTATCGAGGGTGGTGACGGTGAAACCGATGTTGGTCATTACTTCGGGGATGGCGTCGCCGGCCCCGGGCAGGTAACCGATGTTCTTGCCGGCGATCTTAAGGTCAAGTTTGGCCACGGGGGCGCTGGCGTCGAGGTCGGCCAGCTGCACGGGGATGTGGTCGTGGGCGATCCTCACCAGTTTACGGGTATGTCCTGCCTCCTCGCCCTCCAGCTTTACGAGCGGAACGATCATACCCTGAGCCTGGCCCTCCGGAGGCGTTAGCATAAACTCGAAGTACTGCTCCTGGCCCTTGCGGGTAAGGGCAAATTCAGTCTTGGCGGGCGTCACCTCCCAGTCGTTTGGCGTGCAGAGTTCAACGGTGCCCTTCAAGTCCGCTTTAGCGGAGGTCACCTTGATGCGTACCGGCGTCGGCTTGCTCTCGGTGAACAGGTAACTGCTCTTATCGAGCTCTCCGAAGACGGGTGGCATGATCTCCAGGGGCTGCACCTGCTCGCCCATCACACGGTCGGTAAAGGCGTAGCGAACGGGACGGCGGAAGGTAAATTCCTCGCCCGCAATGTCAACGATGAAGTTGGCCACCAGGGGGTCGTCGCTTTCGCCCTTGCCGCGAATGGACTGGTCCTTGACGGTATACATGCCGAGTTTCCAGCTGTCCTGTAGCCAGTAGGGGCTGCTGCTTTTCAGGTCGGGCAGGATCATCAGTGTATCGTTCTGCTCAAACGGACGGTTTTTCTCCAGCTTGCGGTTCACCGTAGCGCGGGTCATGCGGACACCCTCCACGAAGTAGTCGATCAGCTTCACCGGCACGTTGCTGCGGTTGGTCGCTTCCAACTCGATTTCGATTTCGGCACCGGCCGTGGCGATGGGGTCGTCGGTTTGTGCGGAGAGGTAGAGGCCGAGCACCCCGCCTACCAGTTCGTCAAGTTCCGCCAGTTTTTTTGTCTTCCAGAAGCCATCGGGCAGGGCGGCCATCATGCCGCGTACGCGCAGCAGGTCGGGTACGGCCGCGGCGGGGTCGTCGAAGTTGAAGTTCCGTTCGATGGCGGCCAGGGCGGCACCGATCTTTTCGCCGCCCTTCACGCGGCTCCAGCTCACGTCAATACCGGCGAATGGGTCGCCCTCCACGTCATCATCATCGCCCTGTAGCAGTTCGAGTTGCTCGATTTGCTCGCCGCGGCTGCCGGAAGAGCCGAAGCCCTGACTGCGGTGCTGGCTGCGGCTGCGGGCGGCGATCTCGGGTACGGATTCGCCCAGCTTGGGCAGGTAGGTACCTACGTCGACCTTAATGATCTTGTCCTGTTGCATATGCTCGGGTACGCCGCGCCAGGTGTAGGCATTCCAGTAGATGCGGCGGGGTTGCCACGGCTCCACGTACTTGAGTTGCTCGGGGAAAGCCTCGCGGTCGCCGGCCAGCTTGAAGGCTTCCTGACCGATGACGGCACTGGCCGTATGGTGGCCGTGGGTAGTGCCGGGCGCGCGGGGGTCGAAGCGCAGCACGATCACGTCGGGCCGCCACTTGCGGATGACCCATACGGCGTCGGCGAGCACGTCCTGCTTATCCCAGATGTTAAAGGTTTCGTCCGGGTGCTTCGAGTAGCCGAAGTCGTTGGCCCGGCTGAAGAACTGGGTACCACCGTCGGTACGGCGGGCGGCCAGCAGTTCCTGGGTCCGGGTCAGCCCCAGCAGTTCGCGGATGTCGGGGGCGATGAGGTTCTGCCCGCCGTCGCCGCGTGTCAGGCTGAGGTAAGCGGTCTCTACCTTGGTGACGTTGCTCAGGTAGGCGATCAGGCGGGTATTCTCGTCGTCGGGGTGAGCGGCCATGTAAAGGGCCGAGCCGATCACCTGTAGCTTCTGAATTCCGGCGTGCAACTCGCCGGAAGTCGGCCGTTTGGCAATTTGAGCGAGCAGTATGGTGGAAAAAGTGGCAAGGAATAAAATGAGGAGTACAAATCTTTTCACGGCTACGATTGATGGTTGGCTAAAGCATGGAGACGTTTCGGGGGGGCATTTGTTTTGTCGTGCTCCGGCTGGCTGGTTGGAATCGCGGATTTTCAGCGGAGTTGCACGGCTTACCGGGTACGGCGCTACGGGTCAGCAGTACGGGGTATTCCGACGGCGCGTGCGGGATCGTGCCCCGACTATACAAAACGTTGTGCTGAAACCTATCCTTGCACCCGCGTTCGCGCCTGGAACTACCACTCGAAACTTACCCGGAGTTCCACGCTTCTACCCAAGGCGTTCGCAAAATATCGCTGCCGGTCGAGGTAGTCCCGGTAGCGGGTATTGAGCACATTTTGGGCGGCGGCGCGCAGGTGCAGGGTGCGGTTGGAGGGCAGGGTGATCTCCCGGCTGAAACTCAGGTCCAAAAGGCTGTAGGCCGGTGGAGGTGCCAGAAAATCCTGGTCTTCCTCGAGTCGGTTCTGCTGCGCCACGGCCAGCCACTCCGCGCCGATCATCCATCCCTCCGCGGGGTAGTGGCTGAGCGCAAAGCGCAGATTATCCGTTGGCACGAAGACCAGCGGCCGGCCCTCCGACCGGTTATATCCGCGCACGACGGCGAGGCGGCCGTCCAGCTTCCACTCCGGCGTCGGCAGGTACACCGCGCTCAGGTTGGCGCCGTAGAGGAAAGCGTCTCCGCCGCGGTACAGAAACAGGGGGAAGGCACCGCGTACCGTCAGTTCCGGTTCGGCCTGCGGTTCCAGGTAGATGTAGTCCCTGATCGGCTGGGCGAAGAGGCCCGCGTTCAGCGTCAGTTTTGTCCCGGCGAACAGAATGCCGGCGGTCATCTTCAAGGATTGCTCCGGTTCGAGGGTCTGATCGCCGCGCTCGAGACTGCTCACCCCCTGGTGCAGACCATCGCTGTACAACTCATTGATCTGGGGCGCGCGCTGCCGCAGGGTAAGCCCCGCGAGAAGTCGCGTGCGCGCATTGAGCTTACGCAGCAATTCAACGCTGCCCCCGAAAGTATTGAAGACGTGCTCGAACCGTTCGACCCGGGAATTCGCCCCCCGGGTGAGCGTGATGGCTTCGTAAAACTGCCGGTCGTACCGCAGTCCGGCGTGGTACTGGAACGACTCCCCTTCCTGGTGGTACGCCAGGTAGCCGGACCCGCGACTGGCGTTGTAATCCGGGATCAGGGGGTAGACGCCGGTGCCGGGCTGGTTGTCGTTGTAGACTACGTCGAACTGAGCAGAAGCATCCAGGTGACGATCGGGCCCCAACTCATGGTGCCAGGCCCCTTCAAAAAGATGGCTGACTTGCTGCAAACTCAGCGAAGCCTTACCGGAGCGGCCGCCCCGCCGCACGTCGAACTCCCTGCGGT
>Ga0209303_1001546_pt1 | contig 13860 bp, 17 predicted proteins | sample SidtaG_3_FD_187449 | JGI IMG/M metagenome (GOLD analysis project Ga0209303, IMG submission 187449) | Marine algal microbial communities from Sidmouth, United Kingdom - Sidmouth_Asex1 metaG (SPAdes) (version 2) | ecosystem: Host-associated > Algae > Red algae > Unclassified | place: Sidmouth... | reverse complement strand
AGTTTAGTATTCGGTTTTATAGCAAATAGTAATATTTTCTAAATAATTTCTCAAGCGTCGTCTCTACAATATAATACTTTAGCTAAAAACCATAACCTATAAAAAATGAATCTATCAAGATATACAAAACGTGCTATCACAGGTGGAATAATTTCACTTGGTATTATCGGTTTGGGTACGTTTATGCTGGGCAACCTTAGTGGTTATGAGGCCAAAGTTCTAATTAAGGCAAGTCTCTCCGGCCTTAATACACTTTGCAACACCATAGTTCTGGCATCAGCAACAATTCTCGCTCTTATGCTGACATTGTTAGGCGTAAGTTCAGATACATCGTCAACATTAAAGAACGATCATTACAAACACATCTTACAAATTGCAAAATTAGATACAGTTGTTTTCGTGGCGTCCCTTCTATTCTTTTTGATATTCAATCTTCCAATAACTGAGAGTGAGAATATTCCAGAAAATTGGTTCAACATCATCTATTACATAACGTTGGGTATTAGTACCATTTTAAGTTCGGCCTTAGTGGTAGTAGTGCTGATGCTCTACAATACGATTTCGAATATCATAAAAATCGTAGGTCTCGGCGTAGAGGACCACCCGCTGGCCAAGAAAGAGAACGATAGGGATTCCGAATGAAGCAGTATATCTTAATCTTATTGGGATTTGGACTAGCTACCGTTTTGTTGGTCTATATCCAAATGCTAAGTAAAAAGCTAAAAATCAATTTTGCATTACCTATGTTATTGTTGGGCGTTCTGCTCTACTATTTGTGCATTCCTGTGGATTGGCCTAATCCGGTTTGGGAGCACAAGTGGGTCAAGATAGTAACTGAGCTAATCGTGGTCATCTTTTGATGGTTGTAGGTCTTAAAATTGGATTTCGCTATGGTAAGAAACATTGGAAGAACCCATTACGACTGATTCATACTACAATGCCGATATACATACTCGGTATATTTTTATTAAGTTATTATTTTTTGGAGTTGAATGGCGCTGCCGCATTGCTTTTGGCCGCGGTTTGCGCACCTACCGACCCCGTCATGGCCTCAGATATGCAATTGGAACATGGCGAGGCGAAAGACAGTAGAAATACAGGGCTTCGCTACCTACTGACTGCGGAGGCTGGACTTAATGATGGATGGCATTTCCATTCGTCTATTTGGCCATATTATGATCGAATAATCCATCCTTTAACGAAATAAATCTAGGGGAATGGTTGTCTTTCTATCTGCTATTTAAAATATGTCTTGGAATTTTAATTGGGTCTATCTTTGGTTTTGTATACAGTTGGAGCTTTAAAAAATTGGGGTAGGAGAATCAACATTTGGATTTGAGCGGGTTTTTGGGAATCGCAATTGCCATTGCTTCTTTTGCGATAGCTGAGACTGCATCCTCCTACGGGTTTCTTAGCGCTTTCTTCACAGGATTATTCGCCCAATATCACAAACATAAAGAAATGAAGAATCATTCCAAGACGGAGATGCTTTTATATACGGAAGAAAATGAAAAGTTTTTAATTGTAGTTTGGGTTATGATATTCGGTGGATTTCTGGCGAATGGTATACTCAGGTATTCAAGTTCAGATGGAATTATTGCAGCATTTCTCATAATAATGGTGCTTCGCCCTTTGTCAGGAATGCTGGGTATGTTCAAGACAAATTTCGACATCCGAAAAAAGTGGGCTATCAGCTTTTTTGGTATTAAGGGGTTGGGTTCTTTTTTCTATCTTGCATTCGCATTATATGAAGGTCAATTCGAATTGCAGAACGAGCTATATGCTATAGTTTCGTGGGTAGTGCTCTTTAGTATAATTATTCATGGAACAACTAGCCCTCGCGCAATCTCTTATTTCGAACAGAACAATCTAGGCTAGGGCCGGATATTGTATTTATGATAGAAGTAAATCATTAGTCCATTTAAAACTATGGAGATAGAATTGAAAATGATTACTGGCCATAGATGGTGTACAATTCCATATACTGTCCAAAGCAATACACCTAGTAGTATAGTATAGAACATCCAAACTGATACATCTCCTACACTCTTCGTTCTATAAGCTTTTCCAATTTGGGGCAATGCCCCTATGGTTGTAAGCAAACCAGCTAAAAGTCCAATTGTTTCTACCATCTAATTTGCATTCATTATATGTTAGTATGCCAATTGCTGGATATCATAAATAAGTTAAATACTTAAAATTTATTAAGCAAAATGCGCTAGATTGCTAGAGGTATACGTTTCGATAGATTTTTAATACTGCTACTATAACAACCCGAAAATATTTTTGATATTGAAAATTGAATTTTAGAATTAGTAGTAAAATCTATAAAATAAAAAAGGCCTCATATAGAGGCCTCTTAATCATACATCAACTAATTAGACAACGGTACCGCGTCCATTGTACACTTCTCTACCGTAGCTATAATCCTCGAAAAAAGAATCGTCTTCTTTTGGGTCAAAAGATATAACGATTTGGCCGTCATCCATGGCGTCTTTATATTCGGTGGCTACCGATTCAGACAATCCAGCTTTCGTAAGTGCTCCAATGAGGGCACCAGATGCTCCGCCAACGCCTGCCCCGGCCAAAGTTGCGGCAATTGGTCCGGCAATTGCCAATCCAAGGCCCGGCACTAGAACCGCACCACCTACGGCAGCCACAGCTCCGAGAATAGCTCCAGCTGTACCTCCGATTGCACTTCCCGTTCCGGCACCTTTCAATGCTTCTTCGGAAGTTTTTGAGATATGGTCATTATCGGCATAGAAGCGATTCTTGGTATCCTCGGACATTAATATGGTTATATCGTCGGATGAATGTCCGTTTTCCATCAAAAAATCATAATAATTATTGGCATCCTTAACGTTATCAAAAATGCGATCTACCCTGCCTTCATTAAAGCCTATGGCTCCATCATTATCTACACGTCGGCCGTGTCCAACGGTATTTGCGGTATTTTGTAAACTACTTCCGATATTATTATCGACGTCCACCTTGGTTTCGCGAACTGTTTCAGCGATGGTTTCCGTAGTATCCTTAACCTCTTTTCCAACGGTAACTTCTTCTACGACCCGAGCAGTTTTCTCGACTACAGCTTCCTCAACACTCTCGGTCATTGTAATTGTTTCCTCATTAAAAGCATCATTGGCATCTACGACTCTATCGACCGGTTCTCTATTTACATATACTCTTTCCTTACGAAGTCTGATGCTTTCATTAACAGGTTTTTCAACAACTTTGGTTCGAACGCGAACGCCGCCATTTTCGACCTCTCTTTTACCAACGGCCACTTCTTCTTTTACAACCGGTATCGTTTTATCACCATCATTGATTTCATTGGCTTGCGAAACTTTTGCATATTGCTCATCAACATCCAAAGCGCCCAAGTCATCAAGTTTTTCGGCAGCTCTTTCAGCCTCAGCCCTGTCGTTTGCATATACCGAGACTACAGTATTTCTAGAACTAACTTTGCTATACTTATTCCGGGTATCCTCATCGCTCCCAAAGAGCCAATTCCAGAATCCGCCGGTATCCTCATCCTCTTCTAATTCATAGCCGGTATCAATTGCTGAGTCAGCCTCTATTCTATTTGATGATACATCAATACGTTCCGAACCGATACCCATGGTCAATAATTTCTGTCGCGCTTCGTGCGCATTCTTTTCATTTTCAAATAATCCTACTACTGTAAACTTCATTTTTTATACTATTTAAGGTTAAACTTCAATTATCGACACCCTTTTGGGTATCTTTTGTAATCTTTAAATTCTCCGTACGAATATCAATTTGAATGTCCTTCTTTTTAACATCTCGTTTTTTTGTGATATGCACTTCCTTTTCAAGTATCAATTTCTTGGAAACAACCTCTTCTTCCCGTACAACAGGAATGATGGTGACATCTCCCTCCGTTCTAATCTTTGGGTACGATTTGATTTCCTTCTCTACTGAAATTTCATTGATATCAATACTATCTTCTTTCAAAAAAACGGACTGTTCAATGTTTCGAACATCGGTTTCCTTTTGAAACGAATAGGTGGCCCTAAGTTTTGGTCGTTTATCAATTCGGGCTTCCTCTTTTACGATAGGTACTATCTTCTTTTTGCTTTCGTTTCCTTGCATTGTATCGTACTATAATTTCCTGTAAGATGCTAGAAATTTAGGAAGATGGTTGATTGTATCAATCAAATCATTAACTCAAAAAAAAGAGTACGATTACTGGTAAGTTTTTTATGAAATTTTAAGAACTAAAAATAGCGGTCTGGAATCTTTGTAATGAATTGGCAGAGATAACATTTGCATGGGAAATATTGAATCTATCTTCGTAAAAAGTTGAAATTTTCTCTTGAAATTAAAAATCAAGTTCGATAGTATCTTCTGCTTCTTCCATATCTCTCCAGTTCCATCCGTCATTCTGCAGATAGGCAAGCAACAATTTTCGGCGCTTTTCTAAATCTTTGTCGTGACCCGTTCCCCTAGAGGAGGTGACCTCCGAGGCGTTTTGTAGATAAGTTGTATCCGGGCGTTCTGGTTCGTCATCCTTAGGTTGTATAAAGGCACTGGCCAGAGTCGAAAGATAATAGGTCATGGCCGCATAGGCTCGTTCAAGGGAACGTATGTCTTCGATTTTTTCGGAATCGACCTTATATAACAGTACAGACATTGTCTCGTCGAGGCTAACAAGTTTAACCGGTAGGGATTCATAAAGATGTACGGAATGGAAATAATGAATGACCGGATACGCCAAATGATATTGCGCCAATTGGAGCAATAATGGTTCGAGTTCTTTAAGCCTTTCGAGTAATTCCACAAAATCGTCATTCTCATATCGCTCAAGAATTTGCCTTGGATTCTTTCCCAGATTATGAATCTGTAGACTAACCTGTCGCTTTAAGGTTATGGCTTCGATAACGGGGAGAAGAAAGGATATTCCCAAGCTTATAAGTACAACACCGGTATACGAGATAAAACCAGTGTAGAACAACCACCAGTCGCTGGCCGGGGTATAATCCCCACTTCCCATCGACGATAAAACGTAAGCGGCAAAATACATATTCTCCATGACCCCCGGTACAAATTCATCGCGACTGGCAGACCAAAGTGATTCAGGATCGGAATATACCATTAAGGTATTGCCTATCCACAGGAGCACGATCCAATTCAAAACAATGATTAAAAGCAAAACGGGTCCGATCAGTCGGAGCATAGTTTTTCTACCATTTCTATTGACCATGGCCAAAGAGAATCGCCATATTCCCCTGGAAACCCTATCCGCTATAAAACCAGCGCCTCTTGGTGAAAGAATCGTGTAAATTATATCGTATACAGCAACCAATGTAACCACCGCTCCTACAACGAATAAAGTAATATTCATAATTATAAAGGTAAGCATTGGAATTAATCCCTTACAGAATATTTCTAACTCTATATGGTTTAAAACGATAATCTAATAACCAACTTATGAATCGATTACCACGTTATATTTATGTAAACCATATTTATATCAATTGGGAATAATGTGATTTTTTATCGCTCAGTCCAATGTGTGCTCAAACTATCGGAATACCGATTCATGGCAATGCAACGGATTATATTTTACTATGCATAATAGGCAGGCAAGACTCTAATTGTGTTGCATAATTCTCAGTGATACTGTAAAATACATCAGCACTGCACTAAACGTTCTTAGAGACCATATTTAAATCTGCGGCTGGATATACTTATTTATTCTCGATTGAATTACTCTTTTTATGTAACGAGTCGTTCTTTGACGGAACATCTATCTATATTGTTGTCCTTAATATAAATCGAAAAATATTGCACAATGTTCAGATACATATCCCATTTAATTGATGATCAAGATCCTGTAATAATAATGCCTTATGGTGGTTATGCTAACGATGAAAAAATTATCGCCCAAGCTAGGGTTCTTGAAGATGAGGGGATTGAAGGGGGAGAAGATAGCTCAATAATACAGAACTTATATAGGTCTTTTAAACGTTTCGAGACTGACGAAAAAGAGAACATTCACGTGGAAGCCTTGTGGCAAGGAAAATCAGTGCAATTACAATCTGATGATGAAGGATATATTTATTTGAACGAAGTACATGGTTTAAATCTGAACCACCAAAGAACGCTGTGGCTACCTGTAACCTTTAAATTGGATTTGAAGGATGAGGCACCTTTCGAAATAACTTCGAATATTATGAAACCTTCTAAAATGGCTGAATTTGGTGTCATCAGCGATATGGATGAAACCTTAATTAGTACTGGATTGGACTCTACGCTTCGGTGGAAGGTTATCGTTAATACATTTTTGAAAGATAGTGAGGAGCGATTACCACTTGATGGGGCTTTTGAGCTCTGTAAAAAACTTCATGGAGGAAGAAATGGTTATGCGGAAAATCCATTTTTCTACCTATCGAATAGCCCTTGGAATATTCATGACTACCTTCTGGCATTCCTTGAAAAACAAAATTTTCCAAAAGGTGTTCTATTGCTTAGGGATATCGGTTTCGAGAATAAGAAAAAGAAATCCTTTCTTGAAGAGAACAAATATATTCAAATTTCAAATATATTGAATACATATCCGAAGTTGAGATTTGTTCTTATTGGAGATGCAGAGGACAAAGACCCAGAAATTTACGAACGAATAGCTAAGGATTTTCCGCAAAGAATTCTATGTATTTATATTCGGAGCGTATCAAATAAAGAAAAAATGGTAAGTGTCGCGAAACTAATTGAAAGTTCAACCGACGTTCAGATTAAAATAATCGAACACAGTTCGGAGGCGATAGATCATGCGAAGGATTTGGGGTTAATTTGAGTTCTTCACGACTTTTACAATCTGAGAGTTTATGATTTTTCAAATAATAGTTATTAAATAAACTTTCTATTTTCCAACTGCTCTTTGGCGCATGATTTTAGGTATCTCACAAAAGGTTGAGGTCGTTTTGGGAATGCCGATGTATCGCTTAATAAAATAAGTTGTCGCCTATTCATAACCTTAAAATTGAACAATTATACTTCAGACTCCTTTTTCTTTGCAATGTGCTGTGGTTCGATGCCACTACCATACCGCTTAGCATATACATAGGTAAATTCGGCACCAAAGAATAATATTAAGCTTGAATAGGAAGCCCACAACATTATAAGTATAATCGTGCCTGCGGCACCATAAGTGGAACCCGGATCGGTCTCGCCAAAATAATAGCCTAAGACGAACTTACCGATTACAAAAAGGACCGCCGTTACAAAAGCGCCGACACGGACTGTTCGCCATTTTACATTTGCATCGGGCAAAAATTTGAACATAAGGGCGAAAAGAAGGGTAATTATCCCTAACGAAACTAAGATATCTAGGGAATACATCATTACTTCATAAGTCTCGGTCAAATTCCTACCTATATAATCTTTTAGCGCGGAAATTCCTGCAGTTAATACAAAACTAATCAGCAAAAGAAATCCAATTACCAAGATGAAAGTAAAACTACGCGCCCTGTCGAATAACAGTTTCCACCATTTAGCATTCGGGTCAGGTTCTACCTCCCACACATCATTAAGCGCCAATTGCAATTGATAGAAAAGGCCGGTTGCACCGTATAATAGGGTACCAATCCCCATTATTGTGGCCATTGTTCCCCGTTTTTCCGTACTCGATTCGGTTATCATCGATTTGATTGATGAAGCGGCATCTTTACCAAGAGCTGCCGAGAATTCCGAAGTCAAAATATTCTCAATTATATCCGGTCCCCATATTGAACCGACCACATTGACAATAATTACGAGTAGAGCGGGTAGCGAAAGCACGGCGTAGTACGCAACCACGGCACTCAGCCTAAACGGGTTATTTTTGTCCCACGCCTTATACGTATCTTTTAAAAGTGTAGGGATATGTTTAATCTGAAATCTATCCATAAGTATTATTCTATCGTAGTGCTCTCAATCCCGCTATATGTTCTGTTTCATTATATCCATTTACCATAATATGATAGGTTATCTTAAATTCTCAACGCATAGGTATAGAGGTTATCATTGTCTCGATTATAACAAATTTGCCGGCCGTCGACAGCCGACTCAGCGTCTTGAAAGCTCCTTGATCCTCTGCGGTAAAGGTAAGTTCTATATCAGTAAGGATAATCTCCCCTAAGATACCATCTTTGAAGAGCGCGTTCCACTGCACAGATATATCGGTAACGGGTAGATTGATAAACGGCTTCTCTGAGGCGGCATCAACTTTGTTGAGATTGAGACCATGTATAACGTAAGCGCCTCTTAAAAGACTGATTTCTATGTCGTCAACTTGCCCATGGTCGTCCGGTAAATCGGCTAGTACTTTATTTACATAATTCTTGACTATCGTGGGTAGTGCCAATCTCAAAAGTATAAGAAGAACGACCAGCACTATCGGAATTATAAAACGCTTTCTTGTATAGAATTTTCTTTTCTCAGAACTCATATTATATACTTGAAATTAATGATACCAACTACATAAAATCACTGATGTAGGAAACATAAATTTTTCCGAACTAATCCGAAATCACCATAGTCTATTAAAAGTAATTCATTATTTTAACTTAAACCGTTCCAATATTACCTCAATAGAAGCGGACCAAATAGCGCCTCCTAGACCTAACTAGGCATCTATTGCAATACTGTTGTTAGGAACTCTAGCCGAAATATGTGTATACGATGGTTTCCACTTCGTTTCTATCTTGCACTTCAAATTGAAAACAGCTCCTATCTTTTTCAACAAATAAAGTATTTATAGAATCATATGTAAAAAGATGAGACCTCTAAAAAATGGTTTGCAATTCAACACCGTACTTAGTGGTACCTAAACAGAATAAATAATTGACCTATTCCATTTTTGATCTTAATATTAGGGATTTCCGTCATGTCATATCCACTACCACTCGAGCTATCCGATTCTGGTATATTAATACGAAGAAAATTCCATGGGGAGGATTTCTGTTAGATTCTCTGTACCATTGTCCCTGAAAATGGTTTTAATTTTTAAACAGCAAGTATAGTCTAGTAAATCGAACGATGCACTGGTGTCGAGAGGATTTCTTAGGAAAGAGAGGTAAAATAGGGCACGGGAAGAAAATTAAAAATTAAGCCCTCCGGGTAAAGTGCAGAACTAAGCGTCTAGACGAAAACCTATTTAATTTTTATAGGAATAGACTTTAGCACATATTTAATATCCTACAATGTTTATGTATCTCAACTTCCAAAATGTCATATATAGTTTAAAAAATCAACAGTCGCTTTTTTATAAGTTTTTTTTATTTCCGACTAACCTTTGACCCCATTGAAGTTTGTCAGCGGCTATTACATTTTCTCTGACTTAAATGTTTTTGCAATTTTGAAAAAGGACTCAATACCGATTCCTGACCTCACTTTATTAAGGTAAAACTTTTACCTTTTGCACATATTATAACAAATTTTCTTCTCGAAATTTGGGAGTAAATATTCTCAAATGAAAAATGTAATAGCTTTCCTGTTAGTAGTATCAATTTCTTCACTAGTTTTCTCTCAGACATATCAGTCCCCATATAAGACATCATTGGCAAAAGACCTCACATGGATATCAATAGCCGCTGGAGGAACTGCGTTAGGACTACACCTTAAAATGAAAAAGGAACCTACAACATCCGCTGAACTGGATAATCTGCTTAAGGCCAACGTTCCAAATTTCGATAGATGGGCTGTCGGTAATTATTCAATATCGGCAAATAATACTAGTGATATTCCGTTTTATACATCCTTTGCCTTGCCATTTGCCCTATTGCTGGATTCCAACGCGAATGATTATTCATTACAAATTCTAGGGCTGTATGTGGAAAGTCTAGTAACTACGGCCAGTTTATATACTATCGCTAGTGGTTTGACCAATAGATATAGACCTCTTATATATAATAATACCGTACCATTGAACGAACGTATAGAGGCAAATGGTAGGGGTTCATTTTATTCTGGCCATGTCGCTGCAACTGCCACTGCCACGTTTTTTGCAGCTAAGGTATTTAGTGATTTTAATCCTGATTCACCGTTGGTTCCATATATTTGGGGAGTATCGGCAGCTATACCCGCTTTGGTCGGTTATTACCGAATTGTGGCTGGCAAGCATTTTTTATCCGACGTATTGTTGGGATATACTCTAGGGGCAGCAGCTGGAATCCTCGTTCCAGAACTTCATAAAATCAATTTGGAGGGCGTATCACTTTTTACGGCTAGTATGAGTACGCCTCTCGGTCTAAACTATGGAACTCTTAAATTATGCTACAATTTTTAAAGATATCGATTTTGTAGTAGGATGCGGTCGAATATATAAAAAGTAGCGCTGAAAAATGTCTTGTCCGATCAGTTGAACTCAAGCCGAATTTTTTTTTCTTTAATTCACTAAAAGCCAAATTTAAAAATTTGGCGACTTCGCACTTACGCCCAAGCTTTTGTTCAAGCACCATACCGGCCTTCTTATTCCTTACATTATTGTGCGTCGGTTTTCGGCTCCAATTGATTTTAGCCGCTTTTCTTTCTTTATTTGGTTAAATAATACATATAAACCATATCCCGCTAAAATCAACGGAAGTGCAGCCGTGTACATGGCGGAAACATAGTGAAATGTTCCGTTTTCAATAAAGGGAAAAACAAAATGGGATAATTCGGCTATGGACATTGCAACAAAAGAGAAACTCAATAGATAATATCCGAAATCCGTTTTTTTAAGCAACAGAATTGCTCCGCTTAACCAAACTATAGGTCCGACAAACGCAGCGAAAATCAAAAAATTCTTCTCCAGAACGTGAAGACCTGCAATGTCCGAAATTGCCATTTCAAATTCCGTCAAATATTCTTCATAGACGTGAACTATAAAAAAGATTATGGTTAGCAAATAGGGAATAATAATTCTTTTTGGCTCTATGCGAGTTCTGAAGGTCGTGAAAGTCCAGAGTGCAAATCCGCCAATAAAAGCAATCGCGAAGACTATCGCTGGTAGTTTACCTAACAGATTTTTTGTCAATAGTAAGGCTACTCCGATAAAAATCAGTATTGGAATTGTTCTTATGTAATTTTTAAAATTCAATTTTGGTCGGTTTGAAGATCTTTTCTTTAGCTTACACAAAACGGTATCAACGCTGGTAAATAAAGTAGTAAAGAAATCTTTCCGTCTCCGTATGGTCTAGGCGCCAGAGCTTTTGGTTTTTTAATTATTCTTTTATTTATAATCGCCAAATTTTGAACATTTCGCTGGTATGTTATTTTCAATAAGGCGGACTTAGTACACGGCAATGCCCTCATATTTAATGCCGCATTTTATAAAGCTAATGCTAGCAGGTAGCATATTTTTCGTCCATTCGCTTTAGCACTTCTGGCCAAGCTTTTTCGTGTTGAATTTTCGATTGCTCGTCCAAAAAGCCGGAATGACTGAGTTTGAGTTCTGTTCCGTTATTTAGGGGAACAAATTCTACTTTTACAACGGATTCTGCGCCCTTGGTTCCATTTTTTCCCGTAACCCAAGTCAATTCAACTAACTCATTCTCTTTTACTCTCAAAAACCGTCCATAATGTGGTTCTCTCTGAGCTTTTTCAGATTCCTCAAACTTAAATTCCGTTTCGAAAAAGAATGCTGTGTTTTCTTTTCCGTCCATAATTACGGAGTCAGGAGCTGCAAACCAGATATCAAATTCCTGCGTCCAAGCTTTGAATAAAACATTTGGCTCACTTTTCATCAGTTTTTTCAGTTCCAGTTTATATTGTCTTTTTGAAAGGTCAGGTTTTCTAAATATCCCTTCGTTCATTTTAGTAGTTTCTGCTTGCTGCTAATGGTTTTGTATGTTCTTTGTGCCGTGAAAATTAGAAAATTATTTTAAACTTAAAATCAAGCCAAATTATTAAATATATCCTTTATACCCTTATTTATCTAAAAGCTAAATTTAAAAATTTGGCGGACTTGTAAATATACAGAAACCTCTAGGAGAGCTTGTAATAGCAATATTTTATAAAAATTGTTAGCGCTAGTAGTTTCCGTTCTGATCGCCATATACTAATTTCAGGTGTCCTGTTATTTTTAAAACTATCGCCAACTTTCCCAATGTTAATTTATAACAAAATACCTACAGCTTAATTTTGAATTCAGTCATTTAATCACAATCCAATTTTGGTTTCTTAGCCAAAAGGCTTAGCTCATTTCTTGCTTTTTCAATTTTGGCCAATAGTAGTTTAATAGTAGCATCAATGTCCAATTTTGAAGTGTCCAAGATATCAATTGAGAACTGCGCTGCCTGATTCCGCAAGTATTTTAACCAGTTTTTCATATCATCATTTGCCAGTTCGGGCTGATTTCTGATATCCACAAGCCTCTTAACCATCGTATTTTTAGCATCGATGAAAAAGCAGTAAGTCGAGTATCTTTAAAATTAACTAAAGATTAAAGATATGGTTACTCGAATTACCGCATTACCGAAGTTATATATTGGCATCGACATTCACAAGCGCAGTTGGAAAGTACATTGTGCGACGGATCTGTTCGCTGGCAAGTCTTTTTCAATGAATCCCGACCCCAAATCAACTTAAAGATTATGTTAGTAAGCATTTTGCGGATTATGAGGTATCGACCGCATACGAGGCAGGTTGTTGCGGTTATTCTGCGCATCGTGCCTTTGAATCTTATGGTTGGCGTTCTTTGGTAGTGAACCCTGCCGATATCCATAGAAAGGGCAAGGAGAAACATGCCAAGACCGATAAGATAGATGCGCAATTGATTGCCAGGGAACTCAAGGATGGTCGATTGGAGAGTATCCATGTGCCCGATATCGACCGCGAGGAACTCAGAAGTCTTTTCCGTCGTCGTAATGATCTGGTCAAGGACTTTCGCAGGATCAAGAGTTATATCAAGATGCAGTTGTTGTATTTCGGTGTCAAAGAGCCAGAGGAGTTCGATAACGATCATTGGAGCCATAAGTACAGAAAGTGGTTGGACGATATGGTATTCAAGAACCCGACCGCGAAAGCGACATTGGATAGCCGCATGCGTTTTTTTGTTTCGTTGACAAAGAACTAAGAGATGTATCTACACAGCTAAGAAGGTATTGCAAGACCCATCATAAGAAAGACTATATGTTACTTAGAAGTATACCTGGCATTGGAGGGATCGTAGCTTGTGGTATCATATGTGAACTGGGCGATCTGAGACGTTTTAACAGCATCAAACATTTGGCGGGCTATGTTGGTCTTGCACCCGGTGTTCATCAAAGTGGCAGCAATTATAAAACTTTGGGTATGACCCCAAGAGCGCACCGTTTGATACGCAGCTATTTTGTAGAAGCATCTTGGCAGGCGATACGTGCCGATCCGGTCATGCAGGCCTATTATCGTAAACATCAAGGTAGAAATGTCAAGAGTATCATTATCAAGGTAGCGCGAAAACTGCTCAGCAGGACTTTGGCAGTCATTAAAACTGAGACACCTTATGCCATTGGCGTGATAGAATAACAACAAAAAACTAAATAAAAACAATAACGAAGCTCACACAACAGTAGAAAAACCCGTAGCACAAAACAACGTAGGTGACCATCGCAAGGTAGGATCACATTTTTATAGCAAGTGACCGGGTTTATTATAACTTATAATCATACAGATGCCGGTGAACCCTCAGAAAAAGGTGTATCACACATAGGATGCGGAGCAAGTTATATCAAAAAAAAAGTGGTTTAAGGCAAAAAAAAAATATTGATTAACTTTAAGGAACTGGACTAGGGCTTTTCATAGGATACGGTGTTAGGCAACGTTTTTTATTTCATTCAGTTCAGTTTATTCCAATGCAATATCTTCCGGTATTCCTTTAATAATCTCTTCCAATTC
>Ga0209303_1001544_pt1 | contig 13863 bp, 9 predicted proteins | sample SidtaG_3_FD_187449 | JGI IMG/M metagenome (GOLD analysis project Ga0209303, IMG submission 187449) | Marine algal microbial communities from Sidmouth, United Kingdom - Sidmouth_Asex1 metaG (SPAdes) (version 2) | ecosystem: Host-associated > Algae > Red algae > Unclassified | place: Sidmouth... | reverse complement strand
CCACAAAGTACACATCTTGTAGCGCCAATTTTTCCACCAAGGCATGTAAATAGTCGACGTATGGCTGCATACCGTGTGATGCGCCTACAAGTACAAGGCGAGCGTCTGGCATGACATAATGCTTTAAATAATAAAATGTCAGCAGCAGATCTTCAAATTTTTTGTTCGGTGCAAGACGCCCGACAAACAAAATGTTGATCTGCTCAGCCCCCCACTCTAGCACTGAAGGACTTGGTGACTCACTATACTTCTCTATATCAAAGCTAATAGGGAGCCGCTGAATAGAGCGCCAGTCACCTTTGCGTAATTCACTACAGTTGAATAGAGAATCGCCAACCGCAAAATCTATAAAGGTGGATAAGAGACGCAACTGCTTACGCCCACGCCGAGCTGCATTATAGCTATACTCATTAACGCCATAGAAATAATGATGCGGTGTAATGTTGTGATAGATGAGGACTATCTTATCTGGTAAACTTTCTAGCCACGTCATCACCTTGTTCGAGTATTCGAGCGAAAAATGCACAATCAAAATGGTGTCGGGCGATGACTCTTTAGCATACTCTTCTATCAGATAGGTTGGCTGAGCAAAATCATTGGGCGGTAAAACTTCACAAAAAATTCTGCTATCATATCCGACGTTACGTAGCGTTTCCGATATGTCAATCATCTGATTGCTCAGCGCATCGCCAAACAAAACTGATGTATGAAATTGATGAATTTTGGCTAATTTATTCATCTCCCACCGATTGGCTATTGCCGAGGACTTGACCTCTTTATTCATCTACTTTTCCTGCAATGTCAGGCACTTTGTGTGCGAACTATCATTTTTGTCGATCAAACTTTCTAGTCCTATCGAACTTGGCAGGATAGTAGTCAGAACAAAAAAGCCGGTATAAGGCCATTCCAAAAATTAAAATATACGCGTATCGCCGCAGCTATTTCGGAAAAACCGCTGCAATTTGTATATTTATTTTTCTGGATTAGCCTAACTTCCTACTTGCCCTATGAAGGTGGTCCCTGAATTGATTTTAACGTGGTAATTTCTTCTTTTAAGTTTTGCATCTTTTGGTTTGCCTGGCTAATCTGATTTGCTAGCTCGGTGATGTAGGCTGTTGTTAGCTGCGCGTCTTGTTGCTGGAGGTCGAACCGCTCTGCTACTTTTCCAAAGGCCTGATACATGTTTTCATTCACTTGATTTTGCTTTTGCAATATTGGCACTACAAACCATTCGGCGGCTACGCGATTCCACTGACGTCGAAACCCAGCGATAAATGAGCCAATTACGGGAATATTTGAGCGAAAAGGCTGAGGTTTAATGGGGTGTAGCACTTGAATTGCATCGATATACGCGACAAGGTTTTCATTATTTTTGTCCCATATATTTATGCCTACCTCAGCTTCTTGACGTGATAAATATAGCCAAATTGATTGGGCTAGAAGAAAAATGTCCAAATCGTCATCAAACCGCCGTTTTCGCGACTTAGCTATTTCTGCTGACGACATCATGAGCCGCATATAGGCTCTGCCCATGATCCCAACAATTTCGGGCAGATTACGATCAAGGTGTTCTATCCAAACTCGTTCGGCTGGCATAAATTCATCTATCAACATTTCTGGCAGCCAATTTTTAAAGACGAAACGCAGGCGATTGTTTTGGAGTCTCGCACCACTTTGTGGGCTATTATCCACCACCGCGCTACGTTCATTGTGTATAAGAACAGAATTTGGCTCGTAGATGACTCGATAACCAGCATCTCTGACTCGGTAGCAGAGATCGACATCTTCATAGTAGGCACGGTCAAAATTTTCATCAAACCCACCTACTTCTTGATACACTTTCCGTGAGATTGCTAGCGATGCACCCGTTACGTAATCAACATCGATTCTCTCTTCGTATTGTCCGTGGTCTGGCTCGTAAGCGCCAATGTGACCGCCATACCCCTGAGCGTTAACCTCCCCCCCAACGTGCTGAATTGTGCCATCCGGATAGAACGCTTTACTACCTGCAATACCTATCTGTTTGTCCTGTGCAAGCGTATTTGTTAGTGCTGCAAGCCAGCCAGGCTTTACCTGTGTGTCTTGGTTGAGTAAAACCAATGTTTCGCCAACTGCATGGCGTAACCCAAGATTACAGGCAGCGCTAAATCCAGCGTTTGTATGGGTACGAAGTAGCTGAACTTGTGGGAAGTGAGTAGAAATATAGGCCGCTGAGCCATCCGACGACTCATCATCTACTGCGATCACCTCGAATGTGACGCCTGTTTGCTCCATCAATGCTGTAAGACATGTGGGCAGGTCTGCGCACCCATTCCATACTGGAATGATAACAGTGGCTTGAAGCAGGCTATTGTTTTCATTCATTGTGTGATCTCTTATCTGATTTTAGTGCAAAAACGGCTCACTAGCTTTATCATTTATTTCATCAACCGATTACGGAATTGTTTGATAAAACGCATAAACGAAATAAATTTCCCGTTTTCATACCCCTTGATTACCGAATGAAGCTGTTCAATATCATTGTGATGACGCAGGTGAAGTTCGTGTAAACTTATTTGCTCTGCTTCATCGTAATAGGGATGTTTTTTTCTCGCTATCTCGCGATCGGGTGCATGGCTTGGGTTCTGGCAAAAGGCAATTAGCGGTTGCGCTGCGTGCTCCCAAGTGAGCTCTTTTCGTGCCACATCAGATTGAGCTTGCCGGAAAGCGACTGGCTCTTCCACGAGCTGCAAAATAGCCTCGGCGACCGCGTCTACATCCTCATAATCAACAACGATTCCTAAATCGTGCTGCTCTATCAATTCGCTGGTGGCATCACCTGTTGTTGCAACCATCGGTAGGCCCGCCCAAATATAGTCGATTACGCGGCTACGAAAGGCAAGCTCTGTTTCGACAGAATCATAATGTAGGCTCAACGCAATATCGCACTCCAATAAAAGGCTCGGCCAATCCTCGCGCGCGACCCAGTCACCAAAGAAGACATGCGTATCCAAAACGCCTAACTCTTTTGCCGTATCAAATGCAAGTTGATTTTGTGTCTGCATTCCATCAAGCGCTGGATTGGGGTGTTTTGTTCCGGGGAAAATCAGCTTGACGTCAGTGCGCGTTTCTTTAATCTTTGCCACCGCTCGAATTGCGCTGATCGAATCGAGCCAAGCCCATAGTCCACCACCCCACAACAGGAGTTTGTCATCCGCCGAAATGCCGGGCCAGACATTCTTTATCATCTGTTTTTTGTGCTGAGGCGGCGTTTCTGGCAGGCCAAATGGAACAACATCCACCAACGATCGTAGCGTAGTATCCGCGCCAAACGTTTGTGGATTGATGCGCCCGGCAACCTGTAGCTGACCTAACCACCAATTTCGTTGCCGCTCACTAGCACAGATGAAAAAGTCACCGGCGATATATTGATAATGCAGATGTTTAATGCGCTCGCGCCCATAGTGTAGTTGCTCTGCCATGGGAAGATGTGAGTGAATGGCTAAATATTCGGGCAGGAGTGGATCGTATCCATCTATAACAATTGCGGCGTCTACATTACAGAGCTCTCGGAATTCGTGCGGCCCATCCGAGGAGCAGATTATCACTTCGGCCCACTGTACGGCTTCATGCAGATCGCTCCAGTGGCCGTGTCGATAGGTGATAATTTTTTGTAGATGGAGTGTGGACGGGTCAACGTGAATGTCTACACCATCCTGATGTACTGCCGCCAAAATCAAATCGGTTTCGCGACCAAGTACGCGGGCTAAATTATAGTTGCGAATCCCTGGTCCCGCCATTGCTTTGCCGATAATGTCATGGCTAATTAACAATACTCGGCGTTTCGGTGCATTACCACTGGGATCACTCAGTTTATCTATTGGCTTCACGAAGCGATGGCCTCATTGATAGGCGTCGTCGTCTCTACCTCAGTATTTGTCTCAGCCTTTGCATTCTCAGCCTTTACGTTCTCACTTTTCACAAGCCCATTGTTGTTTGATATGTGCCCTTCACTCTCGATCTGCCACTGACCGCCAAGCGTTACCATCCCGTATTGTTCAAGTGTGTTGCCGGGGTAGACACGAAACGGGTAAAAGCGATCGTGATAATCATAGATCACCGAACCGCTATGATCGGTTGCAGCGATGGTGATTAAATAGCCCCCATCTAACAGAGGCAGCGATGGAATTGTGTAAACAATTTCACCTTTACCCTCTACCGCCTCAATTGTAATCCCTGCCGTTTGCGTATTGGGGCCGGTTACGTGTGCGCCATTCTGATGATGTAGCGCAATGCCAAAGATAGGAATTTCTATCCGTTTATTCGCTTTGTACTGTATGCGAATGGTAAACTTCTCGCCAGTGTAAAAAGTTGTACGCTCTTCACCATCTTGGCCAACTAACTCAACATCCGTGATCTCTATTTCGCCACTTCCCCACCGCTGGCTCGAAGAAATTTCTTCTGTCTTTACACTCTCCGTGACGGCATTTTCTTCTTCGGCTACACGATTACGGTAAGCCATTACAACATCCACTGGGTCACCATCTGCTTGCACCTGTCCCTTGTCGAACCAGATAACGCGATTGCAGATGCTTTGGATTGTTTCTAAACCATGCGATACTAGAAGTAACGTTCCACCTTGGCGGCGAAACTTCATAACAGAATCGATACACTTATTCTGAAAATGCGTATCACCTACCGCTAACACTTCATCTATCAATAAAATGTCCGGATCGGTATGGATAGCAACGGCAAATCCCAACCGTACATACATGCCAGATGAGTAGTGCTTAACGGGCATGTCGATAAATTCTTCTAGCTCTGAAAATTCAATAATCCGATCCAGGCGAGCATTGATCTCTTTGGTTGAAAGTCCATAAATTGACGCATTGAGAAAAATATTTTCGCGTCCGGTTAGGTCCGGATGAAAGCCAGCACCTAACTCTAGCAACGATGACATTCGCCCCTGAACTTGTGCGCTGCCTGTATCGGGTTGAATGATACCGGTGATCAACTTGAGAAGCGTGCTTTTGCCCGATCCATTTGGCCCGATTATACCGATGCAGTCGCCCGCATCAATAGTTAACGTAACATTGCGCAGTGCCCAAAAATAATCATCTGTATTAAGTTGTCGACGTTGGAATAAGCGAATGAAGCTCTCTTGAAGCGAGCGTTGATGCGTTGTGTGCAGCATAAATCGCTTTGAGACATCATTAATAGCAATCAGAGGCTGGCTTGGTGTACGAGCGCGTAAATATTGATACATATGAGATCTGTTCCTATACTTCCTCGCCAAAACGGCCAGCATAGCGGTTAAAGATCCAATATCCGCCGTAAAGCGTTAAAATAGCTGTGGTTGCGGTGCGCAGAAAAAAGTCAACGTCTGTACTCCTGCCCCAGTAAAGCAGATCTCGATAAAGGTTAATAATTGAAGCCATTGGGTTTAAAATGTAAAAAATTCGGCGCAGAGGTAAGTCTATACCTAGTAGCGTTGTTGTTTGGGGAAGTAAATCAACATCATAAAATATAGGTGTTAAAAAGAACATCGCTAATATTGCAACATTCATTACCATTGCTGTGTCGCGATAGAAAACATTCAGTGTGCTTAAAATAAGACCGATACCGATCTGAAAGCACGTCTGAATGATGATGACAAGTGGCAAAAGTATCCAAATCCATGGGTTAAAGTTTGAACGAAATATGAATAAAACTGCAAATAACAGAATAAATGCCAGCAAAAAATTGATCAGTTGGGAAAGCACCTCGGCAATCGGCAATATTTCGCGCGGAAAGTAGACTTTTTTTACCAGGCTTGCACCTTGGCTAATGCTCGTTAAGCTACCCATGATGCTATCGGAAAAGTAGTTCCACGGGAGTAGCCCGCAAAGTAAAAAGATTGGGTAACGCTCTATCTCTGCTTGCGGGCGCAGAATACCAAAAACCACGGCAAAAACGAGCATCATCCCCAATGGATTCAACAGACTCCATAAAAACCCTAACACGCTATTTTTGTATCGTGCCTTTAGCTCTCGCAAAACTAAATAATAAAGAAGCCCACGGTAGACCCACAATTGCTGTACGGAGTAAAGCGCACCCTTTGCAGGCTGCACGGATTTGTATTCAAGTGAATCTGTGGTATTCATAGTCTCTCGAGACATCTTTAGGCTGAATGGTGACCCTAATTCTAGCTCAATAGCAAAGGCTATGCCAAAAAATAGGGAGTGCCCAAGTCCATTCAAATGTGCAAGCAGGATGCACATTTGCATACGATTGTTTCTACATAGTCAATCATCCTAACTGCATATATCGCTTTAGCATAAATAAAAAGTGCGAACTCCCTAAGCTGGGGAGTTCGCACTTTTTGTTTATTTATCTAGATTTTCGCAAGATCAGTAGATCTCAACTGCATATAAAGGTGTTTTCGTACGTTGATTCTTACGAAAGAAGGATACTTCACCTACCGATCATTTCTGAACAATCGGCATAAATATGCTGTTTTTACCATAGCTAATCGTTGAGAGAATCTGCGCCGCCTCGACTGGTGCAATAACCCACTCTGTTTCGATTACTACATGGTCGCCACAGCCGGCTAGCTCTACCTCAATATCTTCCTCAATTAGCTCGCCATTACTGTCAGACAAAGTTAGATAAGCGGTACGTGGTTCGAGCAAGTTGCCGCGATTTGCAACCGTCATTCGGACAGTATGTGTAATTGGTGCAGTCTCGACTGTTGTTGTGCCTACTGTAACCGCAGGAACAAATTCTATATCTGCAACATAGACGTCGACTACCTTTGGTAGATTTTCCGCATATTCACGGTAATTTCTACCCATTTCAGATTCAGCAAATGTTTGCGTATCAAACAAATTTCCATTGTACTGACCACCATTGTCACGGTCATCGTTGACGCTATACCATGAGAAACGCTGGATTAGCTTATGTCCATCATTCGGGTCGCCCAGCGCTGGATCCGTGGCTGATAACATAAAGTCAAAGGTCTCTGTCATAAACTGGTTAACGACGGCTGGAGAGAAATCTATATTCGCGTAAATGTTGGGCAACAATACACCATACTCAGAGAGATATACGGGTAACCCCCTATAACCATTATCAGCCATCCATTGACGGAAATTGATTAGCTGAGTCTTAAAAATATCAATGTCATGATGCTTTACAATTTCTTCTGGCGTAAAGTTGATGCGCAAGCCTTCGGTTTCTGTAGAGCCTGGAGGCATATCTGCGCCCCAACACTGATTTAAATCATCGTTAAATGCGGCACAGTCTGCCTCATTCAAAATGAAGTTATGAATGCTCCATCCATCTACTGGCATAGGTTCGCCAAACTGCTCTTCGTAGCTGGCTAATACCTCGTCAAGATATGTGAGCCGTACTTGCGTTGGCTGCACAATTGAACCTGCAAAAATTTTGGCAGTTGGATCAACGTTTTTAATTTTATAGTAGATCTCATTGTATGCTTTTGCATAAATCTCGGGTTCGGCACCATCTTGAAAGGCTTTACGATCTGGCTCATTGCCAATAAACCAGTCAGCGCCTAGATTATTTGTAATGGCAATCCACAGATTTGCCCCATTTGGTGAATAGCTATAGGTCCCCGAGATATCACCAGTCGGCAAAATTCGGACCATCGGCGCGTAGTCAACATTGTTCGGACGCACCGGCACATGTGTCGCCTGATAGTCTATATACCAGCCTATACCAAGTGATGAGACATCATAGCTTTCTATCCGCCCTGTTTCATCGCTACGTAATGTGCTGAGATTCACGCCAAGTCTACAAAATGCAGTGTCATCTGAGCTTTCGGCATCAAAGGGACGCAGCCAATTTTTTCCCGCTACATCTTTACTTGCTGTGCTTTCTGGCGATTCTGCATAGGCAATAGTCGGCTGCAATAAAGCAAATGCGCTCATGACAGCACCTATAAAAATTGCTCGGCAGAGTAGTCTCTCCAAACTAAAATTACTACTATTTCTGATACTCATGATTCTCCATATTTCTTGTCGCCTTTATGCTAAGTACGACTGTTGGGTGCGCTTACGGACGATATTGGTATAATCCGATAATATTCATTAATCAATCTCAATATATCGCGGCTGCCCACCTACACTTATAATAACGCGACCATCTACTGTACCATCAGTTGCATCAGCCACAGTACTTTCAACGTTTCCATATATATCGGTTAGCGTTGCTTGCACACCAGGCAGCGAAAGCGCTACCGCTGCCGTGCTTTCAATCGGATTCATCCACGCCACGTAAAACGTTTTCCCCGTTGCACTGTTTATAAACTGATACACTTTCATATTAGCTGTGCCAGTTTCTGTTACGGGTAGCTCTCGCTGAAACTGTGCTGGCTCCAACATCGAGACAACTGTTGCAAAGGCGGTCAATGATTTCTTTTGGTATGGCTCTGCACCGGCAGTAACGGGTTGCTGAACGAGGCCATTTTCTTGTCCGCTATTGTTGATTGTATCGCCATCATACATCGTAAACCAGATCATGGCTTCTACATCCGCCGCATACGCCTGCGTAAACAGCTCGGTAACATATCGCGACTGTATTTCTTCACCATTCGCTCGATTACTGTTTGTGCCCGATTCAGTCACCATGATAGGTTTGTCAAGACCATATTCGCGCATAATTTGGCGTGTGGCGTCGACCTTTTCGACCAGCCCCTTGCCAATACCAGTCGAACTCCACTGTGCGCTAAAGGCTGGATATTGATGAATCGCCATGACATCGATGTATTGACCACCACCGGCGGCAAAGACATCGTCAACAAAGGTACGCACAAAATCGCCAGGATTTACAAACGCATCACCCTCTTGAACATCTGTAAACCAATCCATTGCAACGCCGCCAAAAAGCACCTGCGCATTTGGATTTGCGGCCTTGATTGCAGGATAGACAACTGAAAGCATCTCGGCATAGGCTGCACCATCATTGCCCCAACGCAACTGGTGGTCTGGTTCATTGTACAATTCAAAATGATTGATTACGGGGCTTTTCCATCCATCTAAATATCCATCGCCATCATAACGTTCTGCAAGCGCCCCCATAAATTCTGCCAGATCATCAAGCGACTGGCCTGGCAGTGGTGGCCCATCATCTGGTCCAGAAAACCATGCTGGAGCGTGTTCTAATGTAATGATCTGATTGTAACGACCGTCGCGGTTCGCCCCGACTGCACGTTGAGCCGATTCCCAGTTATATCGCGATGGATCCGTATCAACAGGCTCAATATCCGTCCAGCGAATGTTGCAGCGAACCCAACTTGCGCCGCTTTTAACAATACTGTCGTAATAGGGGTTGTCTTGATTATTCCCCGTTTCAAAATACATCTGTACGCCAAATTTATTTTGAGCAATGTTTGGCCGTATACCATTAAACATGATAGGTAAGTTAATTGTTACACTATCTGCGGTCTCTGTTTCTGGCATAACTTCGGATGCATTCGCCTCATTCGCTGTGCTGCCCACAATCGACACCATAATCGCGAAGGCTATACATCCAAGAAGCCACCTACTCAGATGATTAATCAATAGATGTTTATTTAGTAGAAGTTCAGTTGTTTGATATTCTTTCGCTGTATCCATTCGTTCTAGTTCCTATAGTTGTGGCCCATTTTTTCAGGGTTGAGTGCAGTGGGATTTGCTGCTAGTTTCTTTCGATAATAGGTAAGTAGATGGTCTGATAATAGGGTGCGCTCCACAGTGCAATCGTATTTGATCCACCTTGGGCAATCCACACATTTCCGCTGCTATCTACGGTAATTCCAGCAGGCTGACTGCCATTTGCCAAGCCATATTCACTCGGCACGATTGTGCTATCATTGCTGTTAGTCAGCGAACCAACTCTATCCGTTGTGCTGCCTGTAAAGAAAATTGTGCCAGAGCCGCCAGTATCACCAAACGCTATGCCCGCAGGGTTGCTGTTGCTCGTTGGCAGCGTGTACCAAGCTACGTTGGCTAATGTTCCCTGAAAGAGCTGACCGATCTGATTGTTGGCAATATCCGTCAGCCAGACGATATTATTTGGTGCAACTGTTAGATTATACGGACGACGAGTCGTGCCTAGTATTGGATCAAGCGGAGCGCTAAGTGCGAGGCTCGAAAATGTGCTAGTCTGTGTTGAATATTGCAATACTTTATGATCTGCTGGCGCTGATACCCAAATCCTGTCGCCGCTGCTAGAGATGACAACATCTGTAAACTCGGCATTGGTAACGCCCGCTGTCGCCGGTACGTAAGCCGCGGATTCATTAATACTATTTGTAGATGGTACATATTGCCCTAGCTTATTTGTCCCGCTTTCGGCAAACCAAATCGAGCCATCTGGTGCAATACTAATCCCGGTTGGCATACTGTTTGCCGTCGGAATTGTGCTAATTTCGCTCATCGTCTCTGTTGCAATATCAAATCGACCAAGTTGATTGGCGCTCTTTTGGGTAAACCAAATTACGTTAAGATTGCCGTCATAGACAAGATCATAAGGCTCGCTATTCGCAGTAAGTGCAGAATATTCATTAATCGTAACAATTCCATCGGCGTCGATGGTAAGATTCCCGATTTTGTTGGAAGCAGGCATCGTAAACCAAACATTATTTGGTGCCGATGAAACAATATTTAGGGCACTGCCTGAAATGGGGTATTCGGTAATTAGATCTTTCTGCGTTGCAGAACGCACAGCAACATTTAGTTCGTTGCTTTTGGCACTATCTGCTAGCACAAATGAGGAAGGTCTTGAGGAAACAACGAGTGTAATCAGACCAATAGATAGAAGTAGTATTAGCCTTAAAAATTTATTTAACATTTCATAATACCTTTCGATTAAGATATTCAACATCAGCAGAAATATTCGTCGAGAAAAGCTTTGCACTATACGTCAAAAAGCAAAGGTAAAACAGAAAGTTTCTAGAGAATTGTATACGCTGATGATAATACGATTTATCAGTAATTTCGTTACGGTTGAACCTTACTAGCTTATATAGAATCGCCAGTAATCCTTGCGGGTGCAGCGTACTGGATCGAAATGATTAGATCAATAACCGATTTGTACTATGCGTTTGATCTCGCAGTAAACTCATTCTCCAAAATAGGCTTTATAGTACGCTTTATACATATAGTACGCTTTATACATTGTGGCTACGGCGTTGTTTGTCTCCATTCTCTGAAAGCGCCCACTGATTGGTATACGCTTGCTTTGGCACTCTGCCCGTTAATTGTGAATAAATATTGGCAATCTGGTGGCCAGCCTTTTTCCAAGCGAAGTGTCGCGCGGCACGCTGCCGTAGCCGCAGCCCGATGCTTTTATACAGCAATGCAGCATCTGGATCCTGCTCAGCTTCGACCGTATCTAAACAACGAAGCAACTTATCAGCCAAATCCTCCACATCGCCTAACTTGGCATAGATTCCATCCAATCCAAGATACTCATTCGCGACAGGTGTATCAAATGCAACCGTTGGTAATGCCATAGCCATATAATTGAGCAGCTTTCCGGCACCTTCGGTTAAACTGATCTTCGGCGCAACTGCTACATTGCCAAGCGCTAAATAAATGGGGGCTTTTGCGTAAGGAACTTTGCCTGTAAAGATAACCCTATCCTCTAATCCTAGTTCGGTTGCTTTTGGTCGATACACATTGACAGGAAAGCCCATCAGCAGTAAATAAACGTCAGGATTTACACTTTGGATACGTTGCATTGCTTGCAGAAGTAACCCTGTTCCTTGATATTCAGTCAAAAGACCTAGATAAACAATCACCTTTGCGTTGTTTGGGATACCAAGATTTTGGCGCAAAGTCTGCAACTCATTCTGATCAAATTCAGATGCAGGTTTAAACACATCGGTATTGACGCAATCTGGCAAAATTTGGATCTGTTCAGGCTTGCAGTCAAATTTATCAAGCAGAATCCGCTCAGCATTGGCGCTGCTTGGCAGAATGATGGGCGAAGAGTGGTTGATCCAGCTCTCTAACGAACGCAAGACCTTATAAAGAAAACCATCTCGCTTTATAAACCCGTGATCAATACTCTCTTCCGTGGCGCTCCCCTGAAAATCGAAGACAACCGGAATACCGAAAATTTTGCCCAATATCACGCCAATCAGCGCGCCTTCATGAAGATGGGCATGAATGACGTCGAAGCGTTCGAAGAGCAAAATCTGTAGCGTCTTTAACGCGAGCAGTGCATCAAAAACAAACATGTGTCGACTCGACCCGACAATATAATCTTTACGCCACGGAATGGGCAACGTGCGCCGTATATCTAGCCCCGGAACCGGATCACCATTGCGATAGGCCACAATCGTTACGGTATGCCCCAATTTTTCTAAAATGCGCGTCTCTTCATAAATGCGCACGTGACACCCGTAATCGGCAAAGAAGCTTGTCGGAGCAATCATCAATACTTTATGTTTGTGGCCCCGCTGATCTGGGAGGGCTGGTCTTATCCCTAGCTTTTCAGATGCCAAATTGTCTGGCTCAACCATTTTACTCTCCTCTCCTACTCTCTTTTCCATCTTCTAAAATTATATTGGAAACTATATTTAGCAAGTATGGACTTTTCGTTATTTGGGTGCACTTCAATTAGTGGGTGTATTGGTGATATTACTTGTTTATTTCGGGCTTTCCGCGGACTTTTTTCTACCTTACTAAGTATCTTCTCAATAAGTCGCGGTAGCGCCGGTTGAGTGCTGCGGCAGTATGCTGTGTATCGAAACCAAGCGGGTCATTTATCCCAGAATATTGAGAAGAGACCTTAATAATCTATTGAGCCACACGTACAATTGCAGATTCTAAACACTGTAACGAATCGATTAACGCCTCATCTGTATCTCTTCCATATCCTCCAGACTTGGGCAGCCCACCAATCTCTAATATTGCCGCACCGTTGAATCCGCCATCACATAACGCGCCAAAATAATCCTCGAAGTCGATATTGCCCAATCCAAGCGGCAGGTGATAATTCGTTTCGGGCAGAGGCGTATCCGAAATATGAAGCATACTCATGCGAGGAATCATGCGTTTGAATGCGGCAAGCGAGTCCAGTTCAGTGTGGTTAAAATCCCACACAAAATGTAGGCCAGACACGGCATCAAGTAAATCTTGGCATCTACTGGGTTCATTGAAAAAACTGTGCAGATTTGCCTCATTGTGCTCAAACCCAAAGCGAAACCCATATTTGGCAGCCAATTCGACACCCAATTCAAATTGCGGAATCAGGGCCACTTCTATCTCAATTAACTCTTCTGTCGTCATCGGCTCGGTGTGGACTAAATGCAAATGCGCACTGTGACAGGGTAACCCAACTATTGCAGGCAAATTTGCTTTTAATAGATCAAGTGGCGTCAGGCCCAAAGCGGTTGTACCCGCCTTCGAAATGCGCCCCACAATCTCCATCACCGCCGTGACATTTGCTTCCTTTAGCCTGCTTGCAACCGTCGAAATTGACGCACCTAGCTCTTCATTGTCTAGACCCGTTTCACGCCCGCCAAACTGAAGAGACTGAAACCCATGCAGCTCGGCAAATGCAATTTCATCGAGCGCCGGACGCCAGTTGCCAGGAAAAAATCGTCCATTCATACCTGCAAGGATCGCACAACAATTGTTCGGTGGTTGCTTCATTTACTTCATCTCCTTGAGAATATGACTCGCTAAAATACCCTTCTGAAAGAATTAACTTAGCCCGAGACTGTTCAAATAAGAGTGCATAACCGTCCAGTGAGCACGCCCACGTACTTACTACTCATTATCTGAATATTCTTGGACTTACTCTACTGAGCACGGCCATAGACAAGCTTGCGCGCTACGATTACGTTACGATTAAGAAGGGATTATACCAGCAGGAGAAGAATTCCCGATAAAT
>Ga0209303_1001543_pt1 | contig 13867 bp, 10 predicted proteins | sample SidtaG_3_FD_187449 | JGI IMG/M metagenome (GOLD analysis project Ga0209303, IMG submission 187449) | Marine algal microbial communities from Sidmouth, United Kingdom - Sidmouth_Asex1 metaG (SPAdes) (version 2) | ecosystem: Host-associated > Algae > Red algae > Unclassified | place: Sidmouth... | reverse complement strand
AGGCAAAAATTGTATATCCTCCCACTTAGGTAGACTTTTACGATCTACTCCCATAGCTGCAGTTGGCCCATGATGACCATGATTACTCAGTCCATTCTGAGCCAATTCTTTGATATATAAGGTATATGGCTCACTGGACTCTGGATTGGTATCAGCATATGTCCCGAGATAGCTGTCTCGCTTGAATGGCTGAGGATGCAACTCCTCGAATGCAATGACTTTATTCTTATCTATATATAAGTCATCCCCATCGATCCAGCTTTCAAATTTATGTAAGACTTCCTTATTATCATATTCACTGACGCCTGTGTCTATGCGATAGTCCCATTCATGCAGACCACATATTATATTTTCTCCTTCTACTCGACCATCCGACATTAATGCTCCTCTATGTAGGCATCGGCCATATAGTACACTCACCTTATGATCATATTTAATTATTACCAAGTCTGTATTTTCTATCCGAGCATGTGTAGGCATTCTATCTTTAAGCTCTTTGACATTAGTGTATATGATTACTGAATCTTTCATAAGTAATTTTAAGATTTATCTGGAGGAGAAATGAATACTCCGAATTTTAATAACAAACTATTCTGCACAGAAGAAAAAATATCTATTAGAAAACAAAATATTTTCATCTAGAATATGGCATGGCAAATTCCAAACAATACGATGGAAATGATAATGCCATATAAAAAGATTAAATAAGATGTCCTTATTAGTCTGTACTTCTTAGCAAGCTTGACTCCAAGTCCGTGAATATCCGTAATGATACTAGGATATAGCATCTTACCATCTTCCATTGTACGCATCACAGATTCTCTATAATTTGATAGTGGCATCCCACTGAAGTCTTCGAAAGCCATGAGATCTGATGATTCAAGGTTGGTTGTACTTGATTTCTTCCATGATTTTGGAATTGTAGCTAATATGGCAAAACTAATAGAAAATACATTGGTCAAAACCAATCCGCCAACAGCATAAATAAGGTGTGGATCATCGTCTAATTTAGGGTAAAGCGAGCTTAGGACAACAGAGATGATAATGGCATTAGCTGTAATTAATATATTTGCTTTAGTATCGACAATTTGTAGTCTTGTATAGAGATTTTTTGATGCAAGCCTAAACCATGTTTCAACTCCCCGTTCAGGCCTTGAATTTACTTTAATTAGCTTTTTCTTCAGCTTCTTAAGCTCATCTTTATCGATTCCCATCTCCTGCAAGAGAGCTTGATCAATAATTTTTTCTTTTTTTCCCATGATTATATATTAAAATGTCAATGCTCCTCCGACTGTAATCTGCGTATCATCTTCACCTACATAATATCCTATTTTGAATCCTAATAGATTTAAAGGTGTAAGGTATATACCCCCACCATAACTTGTATGCCAGTTATTTACATCTTCGTTGTCTAAAAAGGCTCTACCATAATCGAATGATCCGAAAACACCTAAACCAGTTTTTAATCCACCATGCCCTTGTAATATCTTTATTCTCAGATCTGAGGCATGATACACAATCCCATCACCCGCGAATCTATTTGTTTTGAATCCTCTTAGACGTGAAGCATTTGATAGATAGTTTGCATGAAAAAACTCATAGTCACCTATAGTATATGCAGCACCAATATTGGTTGCGAAAACAACTTGATGCAATGGAGAAAACGGAATATATGCAGCCACATCACTACGAAATGTGATATTACTAAATTCGGAATCTGATAGACTTTGTCTATACTCGGCTCCGGCATTGAATATATATCCTCTGGTGGGTAGTGTTGGACTATTCACTCTGTTACTTGTATAATGCAAGCCTATACCGGTATATAGTTTACTTTCAAAATCATTTAAAGAACGGCCTGCTTCTTCCGTAAAAATAAATCGTTGTTTTGAGGGATCAGTTAGATCATCATCAAAATTTAAGTATTCTACGGTTGGATTGATACTAAAGGATCGATTGTTTCCCAAATTTTTGACAACATGGGGATTAATATTTAGATGCACTCCCCTTACGATATGAAAAGAGGGACTCCCTGCTTCTGCTTCATCAGGAAATATCTCTCCATAATTATTGTATTTATTTCCTAATCCATAAAAGAATTGTGCAAAGGTAGGACCTGTAAATCCGGCATCAAGCCTAAAATTCCAGTCGGGCCCAAATACAGACGTCCAATGACCAGAGTAATTAGCAACCACAGCATTATTTGCCCAAAAATAGCCAACATTTAGAGCATGATTAGATTTGTATGGGTTCTTACGAAAACCATTATTTCTCCACAAAAGATTATAACTAAGTCCAATCCCTTCATCAGTGTAGAATGAGATCATAGGGAAATGAATGGAACTATTAAGTTTCCAATCTTTTCTATCAAAGCTGTTGATTCCCTTTTGATCTTTCAATTTAGCTTTGACATTGTTACCATTGATGATCATGCCATCAGGTCTATCATTAGCAACTATTGAAATATTGGTTGCATTATTATTGATAACATCATCTCCACTTCCTCCCACAATAATGACATTGACACTAGACTTATGTGTCCCAATAAAATTGAAAGTATCATCTTTTTTAAGCCCTATTAATCTCAGTTCATTACAGTCTGCTCCGGTAATGGTACGTGCCCAAATCAAATGATTATCACCATCTTTGTCCTCATGAAATACTTTGACATCTAGCATATCATTTGGTAATGCTTCAACTTCAAATACATTCTTCTCATTAGTTCCAATAGCAGTGACCTCTTTAGTGAGGTATCGATAAAACTCTTTTGCATATTTGACCAAGTCTGTACGGCGAGCCTTAAGCTTTGCTTCTATGTCTTTGCCATCGTGTTGATATATCTGATCTGGCCACAGTCTTAATGCACTATCTATAAGCTCATCAGTCGTTACTGATTGAATAAATTTTGCCGCATTAATAAATTCTTCTTCGTTGAGCTCAGAAAGGAAATGACGATCAAAGTGTCTTGCATTAAAAGCGAGCCCACTGATGAAATCAATTTCTTTTTCAAACTTTCTAATCGATGGCGTGATGTAGGGTCTACTTGCTAAATACTGTATAAAGCCATTATTTTTGAAAAACACCTGATCTCTATCTCTTGGGATAGCTCTATATAGCTTTTGTGTTGAACCCTCTTCTTCGAAGATGCCCCATCTCCATTGATCATCATGTCTATCCCAGTCACCTAGAAGAAGATCTAATAGTCGAGCTTTGAGTACATATTTTTGATCGACTTTATGTTTGTGATTTTTATATAATTTAGTTACCAGCTCCAGCGTATTAATAGATTTTTCCGCTGCTCCATAACTTGGATGATCTTCCATGTTACCACCAGGTCTTTCCTCAAAAAGATACAGTTTTTCTGCAAAATCTAAGTTGTAATCTCCAAGTGCTTTTTGAGCAGGCAGCCATACATATTTTGGATTGGCATGATAAATACCTACTGCATTCGCAAATGGTGGCACCACCATTGCACCATATGGATGCGCTGCAGATACGCCATCTTGAACATAATCACTTATGAAGGTACTCCTTAAGGGCCCAGGCACCACCTTATATACTTCCTTATCTACTGATCTGATGACCCATTGTTGACCTTTTTCATTTTCTAATCTCAGTGATTTGGTCTGAAATCCTCCACCTTGTCTTACTGGTGTAAGTCCTCCATGTGTCTCGTCAAGTATGAGTAGAGGGAATTCTACTTCAGTACCCCATGCTTTTCGATAGGTGTCGCCTATACCAAATTTGCCTTTGGAATATTTATTTGACGCATGGACTGTTTTGGTTTTTGGTAATTCTGAAAGAGCCTTATAAATAGTTTTGTCTTCATAATCATTAACCTCTTTCTTATAAAGTCTTCTCTTATAAACTGATTTGGCTGTGCTTGGATTTATAGGATCTGGAATAAAAAACTCTAACCATAATTCTAAGTCTTTTGTATGCGTAATTTTAGAAAACCCTTTATCCATCAATGCAAAATCTGCTGTACCTCCTTTTCTTACAAAATCTACCGCAGCTCCACTGCCAGCGATAACATAGTGATTTTCATCCTTTTCATGATATTGTAGGTTCTTGTCGTGAGCCGATGCATGTATTACTCCTTCAAAGTTGCCTAATGCAAGATGTATAACGGCTCTATATGCCTCGTACTGTGGATGCCCAAACTTTTGTACTCCACTCCCTATTTTTTTAGCACCAGTAATTAAACTACCAATAATTGGTAAAGGCAATAAATGACTTGCGGCGTTATAATTACCTCCTGTTTCTCCATTGGAGAAAACAGGGTGATGCGCAGCAATGATCACGTTTTTGGTTTTGTTACGAGCCAAAGTTTGTTGGAGAAAAGTGACTAACTCTTGTTCGTTATCTATATCACAACCTGATCGTGTTCTTTCTTTAGATCGATCTCCTTGTAGTACCCATTGAGAATCCACTAAAACTAACATCAAACCATCTGTGAGATTAACCACTTTGGGTTCAGCACACCCATGAGAGGGTGTAAATATGTTTTTATCATTAACTTTGGACTCTACATAATCTTCTACTTGCTGTATGGCTGAGGTTGTATAGTTTTTACCATCATACCATTCAGTATTACCAGGAATAAAGTACACTTTATCTGTATGATCTTTTAGCTCTTTTATACATTTATCGATAGCTTGATCCATCTTTTTAAATTCAGGGTTTTCTACTTCTGGAAGGCCTGATTTATTAAAAGAATTTCCTAAAAATACGACTGATTTTGTGATCTCATTCTTTACGAGTTCTGACTTGATAAGATCAACAATATCTGACTGAGAAAAATCATTAGTTTCTGCACCAATATCTCCAACTAAGTATAGCTCGTAATCAACATTCTCTAGAGATGGCGCTACTATCTCTGTAGTATAAGAGTCAATTTGTCTTATATAAGGTCTGTTTGCAGAACATGACGACAATATTATTATCAGAATTATAGAGAATACGAAATACAGTTTCGTCATTTTTCATGTTTAAATTATACCAAGAATTGGACTATGCGAGGATGCTGTCTGTTACAGCAAGATTCATTGTAAAGCTACTAGATAAAGACTTTCGTAGACTGCCTATACTAGTTTACTATTTTCTTCCTTGCATTCATAATCTGTATAGGAGACTCAAAAATTAATTTTGTTGATTATGACAGTAGAAATATAATGTTTCATCATATAAATCTAATTAGATTTTTAAAAATTTACTTTCTTGTTATATAGCCATTCTTATATATTTAGTCTAATCGTCGTTCACGGGACTGTCAAGGATGACAAAGTAGCAGCGAGAGTTGTTTTAAAAAATATAGGTGCTGTAGCAATACTCAAAATAGATTATAGTAAGAGCTAATAGAAAAATCAAATTATATTTGCTCAATTTGACAATTAGTGCCCCACTGACCAGATCCTTCCATGCCAAACCTCTGATGACACATCCACAAATCCACACTAAAGATCAGTGCTATACCATTCCAGTATTTAGTCAGCTAGTACATCTCCACCCCCCCCCTGCCAGCCTACAGCACATCCCCTCAAGTACCCATCGCTCTAAATCTACGCGCACACATGAGCGCAAGAGCTGCAGTTCATTTTTGTTTCGAGCAGAGTCTCGAAGCTTTCCCATAGCTGACAAAATACCTATATTACATACTCTTGATCTTCATCAGCACAAATCAGCCCAGAGTCAAACGTTCTCCATACCAGTATTTAGTCAGCTAGCACATCTCCACCCACTCTGCCAGCCTACAGCACATCCCCTCAAGTGCCCATCGCTCTAAATCTACGCGCACACATGAGCGCAAGAGCTGTAGTTCATTTTTGATTCGAGCAAGTCTCGAAAATTTCACACTGACCCAATACTTCCACTCCACATATCTGATGCTTTCTTGACTCCAATCCCACGCAAGCATAAGAGATACCACCATTCCAGTATCAGGTCAGCTCGCACATCTCCACCCCCTCTGCCAGCCTACAGCACATACCCTCAAGTGCCCACTCTCTAAATCCACGCGCACACATGAGCGCAAGAGCTGTAGTTCATTTTTGTTTCGAGCAGAGTCTCGAAGATCATCACTCCGACAGTAGCTTTTATTTTAAATATATAGGATATGGTTTTTAGCGGTATCACTCCACGTTGTTCCGTTCAGATATTTAATAGACTGCGGTTAAGCGGTCTTCGGTCCACTTGAGAGCATGCAGGTCGCCAGAGAGGACAAGCCGTCTCTGTCACCCTGCACCGTTACCCTCAGTAGCTCCTACTCCTGGTGAGCCTAGCTGCAATGGCATCGCTGATAAATCACCAGCCGGAGCATATAATTACCCCACTGACTGAGATGCCTCTTGCTCTTCACATTTCCGGACTCAGGCCCTTCAGCCAGCGGGTCCCGTGCTGCCTTGTGCCCACCACAGACGACTAGCTCCACTTCTGATTTGCTGTAGCTGTCTCAGAATCGTTTAACCGTACTAGTCAATGAAATATCGCACTGATGTTCTGAGCCATCACAGCTGCATCAGAATCCAGCCCATTAGTCTTCGCACGACCACCTGATCTTTGATCAGTCTCGGGTAGCTTCCTGTGGTGGGCGCAGCAGTGGAATCGATACGGTAAGTACTAAGGCAATCTCTCCGAATGAGATTACGTCATTTTGAAAGGCAGCAGAACCGCAGTTTTATAGATTCAGGTCCACCTAATCCAAGAGGGTCATTTATAGAAGTACCTTCCTCTTTTATAGAACTCAGATTCACCAAATCCAATAGGATCATCTTCAAAAGTACCTTCCTCATTTATAGAACTCAGGTCCACCAAATCCAAGAGGATCATCTTCAAAAGTACCTTCCTCATTTATAGAACTCAGGTCCACCAAATCTAATAGGATCATCTTCAAAAGTACCTTCCCCTTTTGTACAACTTAGGTCTACCAAATCCAGTGAGATCATCTTCAGAAGTACCTTCCTCATTTATATAACTCAGGTCCACCAAATCCAATAGGATTATCTCCAGAAGTACCTTCCACATTTATACAACTTAGGTCCACCAAATCCAATAGGATCATCTCCAGCAGTACCTTCCTCATTTATAGAACTCAGCTTCACCAAATCCAATAGAATCATTTCTAGAAGTACCTTCCACATTTATACAACTTAGGTCCACCAAATCTAAACGGGTCACCCGATCTAATAAACTCCATCATAGCATTGATCTGAATACAGAGATGATTTTTCCCATGAGATAGATCTCATATCTGCGAAAAGACTTCACAGTTCTCCGCATATCTTAGATGATCTAAACATATAGGTTCACCTAATCTAATAAGCTCCATCTTAATAAGTGTGAATCCGTCGTGTTTAGAAAGAGATCTCTTTCCAATGTTGGATCTCCAATTAAAAACAAAACCGAGAGTCAAAGTTATAACAGCCGCCATATTAGCTCAATGGAGATCCTACAGTCTGCATCAATTAGGAATGGCTAGCTCCTCATCCTCTTTCCATGTTGAGTGATCGGCAGGGCTCCTCCATTGCTCTAATCCCCACCCACATTTTGACGCCTATCGGTTTTGTTTTTGTGCGGGCTCTGCCTGCGATAAGCAATCAATTATTCCTTTAATAAATAACTATTTCATTCACTTTCTTAAATTACTAATTATGAAATCAAGAGTAGAAATTCTAAATACTCTACCCCATTTCAGCGGATCTGCTGAATATGCTCAGCATCCCTTCTTAGATTACAAATTGATCCTCTCAGAAGGTGCGATGTACCTCAGAGAGGCTTGTCAGTGTTACTGGTTGTTTGATATCGTCGCTCAGCAGAGCGTCAAGCATCAAGAATTTCAAGTGACCCTGAGACAGCTGCATACAGAAGAATGGATGATCAAGTTTCAAGATCTGAATTTAGAAAAAGTCTTGTATCGTCAGAGAATCCCCTACAGTGATTTTCCTTTACTAAGTGTGAAGCTGTGGTATATGAATGGGGTTTGTTATTTGCCGAGTGAGCATTGAGTTTTTAAAAGTGAGATCTCGTTCACCAGGCGGTGAACGAGAATCTCTTTAAAAGATTCTTTGACGGTGCTGATTTCATCAGCATGAAAGCAAGTAAATCTTGGTTTCAAGTCAGGGAACCTCAACATCAGTTGAGGATGGGATGCCAGATATTTTATAGCAAGTCAACAAATAAAAATGTATCGTACGATACATTTTTATGGATAAATATTCGTATCTTAATAACAGAAACAAAGATATGCCACAGACAAAAAAACATACACCCACCAAACAACAATTCAGCGCTTTTGAAAGTGCATACGAGTACTTCAATAAAGTCCTTTTCAGCAACGAACTCCCACCCGTCATCTTGAACCTCAGCAGAAAATCTAAAGCCATGGGCTTCGTCGCGCCTAACCGCTGGCGCTCTGCAGATACCGAACCCGGCACCGCTGGCCAGCTCCACGAACTCAGCATCAATCCAGAAATCCTTTGCATGGATCTGATCGAGGTTTATTCTACCTTGGCGCATGAGCAATGCCATATCTGGCAGTACACGCATGGTAAGCCATCCCGACCAGGCTACCACAACAAAGAGTGGGCGCACAAGATGATTGCCGTCGGCCTCATGCCCTCCACCACAGGTAAGCCAGGAGGCAATATCGTCGGACAGTCCATGGGCGACTACCCCATAGAAGGAGGCGTCTTTCTATTGGCTCTAAACCTTATGCCAGACAAGCTCAAGTTTCCCTTCATCTCTACCGAAGCTGAGGCTAAGTATATGGTACTGATCTCTGGCGATGCAGGATCTGCCGCAGAGACTCAGCCAGCACCTACCCCACCCAAGAAGAATAAGTTGAAATATACTTGTCCTCAATGTCAGACTAACGTGTGGGGGAAGGCTGATTTGAATTTGATTTGTGGGTGTAACCTTCCCCATTTTGTAACCTTCCCCAAAAATAGGACAGTTAATTACTTTGTAAATTTAACTGAAATATGAAAAAGAAAAGATTCACAGAAGAACAAATCACCAGAGTACTCAAGGAGTATGAAGGCGGCCGAGAGATCAAGGATCTCTGCAGAGAATTAGGGATTACATCTACTACATTCTATAATTGGCGAAAGAAGTATTCTGGCATGGATTCCAGTCAACTCAAACGACTCAAGGAGTTAGAAGCAGAAAACAAGAAGCTAAAGCAGATGTATGCAGACGTATCATTGGATAATGTAGCCTTAAAGGATGTAATATCAAAAAAGTGGTAAAGCCCTGTGAGAAGAAACCTATCGTAGATTATCTAATAGGCAGTTATAAAATGAGCATAAAAAGGGCGTGTTCGTTAGTTCGCTTAGTCAGATCTATGTGGTATTATTCTACTGTAAAAGATGACAGTTTATTGATTGAAAAACTTACCGAATTGGCTGATCAACTGCCGACAAGGGGCTTAGATGAATATGTAGGCAGGCTGCGTGCTCAAGGTTATTTATGAAATCGAAAGAGGATCTATAGGGTTTATAAAATGCTTAGATTAGAAAAACGCCGAAAGCGGAAGAGACGATTACCTACGAGAAATCCAGAGACACTGCAGGTTCCTGTTGCTCCTAATCAATGCTGGTCAATGGACTTTATGAGTGATGCTTTAGAGAATGGTAGGAGAATAAGAGTGCTGAATATTATAGACGACTTCAATCGAGAAGCTTTATGGGTAGATGCTCAGTATAGTTATCCATCAGAATTTGTGATTAGAGCACTACAGAACTTAGAAGTAGAACGAGGGCTACCGGTCAAGATAAGAGTCGATAACGGGCCAGAATTCATTAGCCATAAGCTAAGAGAGTATTGTGAAGAAAAAGGAGTAAAACTGGAACACATCAAACCAGGCACTCCAACTCAAAATGCATATGTAGAGCGATTTAACAGACATTTTAGAGAAGATGTATTAGACGCTTATTTATTTAGATCATTAAGCCAAGTGAATATTATCTGTGATAAATGGAAGAAAGATTATAACGATAATCATCCGCACAGATCGTTAGGCTATAAGAGTCCTATTGTATATAAAGAGCTCTACCGCAAAGAAATTATTTATTCCGAATCAGTAAAGGCTAAAATGAATGACTCCCTGCGGTCGTCAGCCTTGACAGAATCTACATAAATAATGATGAATAGCTACGAGTTATTTAAATGGATATTTTTAACTTAACAACTGTCCTAAAATGGGGAAGGTTACAGGGATTGTGGGGTGGGGTTTGTTAGCTATTAGCTATAAGAATATTTCTTACCAAAGAATATAGGAATTCCATTCTGTCAAATTTATAACCGTGGGTTATTCAACAGGATATTTATAGGGGAAGGATTGATAATTAGCTTTTTTTAAAAGTGCATCTCAAAAAGTGGGAAGTCATATCGGGTGATAAGACCTCCCAAATTTAAAAAAGAACAACTTTACAAGCTCGTCGTTTTTTTAGGACGACAACTCAATTAGTTCGGAAGATTATTGGCTAATTGAGAATATTCTTTAAAGCTTTTTGTTCTTTTGGAGAAAGTAATCTCCTTTTAATAACCAATCCATTTTCATCCATAATCTTTCTTAATGTATCTCTATGAATACCATATCAGAAAGCAATTTCCTTTCTTGTCTTGAATGTAAAGACATCATTTGTAATATTGTTTTTCATATAATAATGTTGTTATTTTTTAATAAAATTGTTTGTCTTAAAGCATAAATTAGATTATAATAAATGATTTTTAGTCACTTAAGTGAGGACTAAAAAAGACGATATCTATTTTCATGATATTAGGACAGAAAAATGGATACCGTCTTTTCTACTCAAGAATATTTATAATAATTGTCGTCTTGTAAAGTTACGAAACCAGAATACATATAAAGTTGATATTGGAAAAAGTCTAAAATATACTATTCTATTGACTTTATTTTCAATAATCTCTTGATTTGTTCATCACCTGTTAAATCCTTTAATATAGATTTATCAGAGATAATTTCAATTATATGAGAACTTGAATCAATTCCATTTTTATCAAGAAACATTATGATATCCTGTTCAACAAAAAGTTTTCCATCAAAAATGATATGAAAAATAGGTTCTCTTTTGCCAATATGATTCAAAGAAACCAAGACTTCTGCATCGTTACTTTCTAATAACATTGCATCATACAGATACACTGAATCTGAAGTAGAGTGTAGATTCTGTTTATCAACATTTTGACTATACGTTTTAAAAAAGACCAAACAGAATATAATTAGCAAATATATTTTTTTCATATTATCAGTAATGTAGCTAAAAAACCATATAAAAACTAAGATTGGGACGACAAATAACTTAACTTAAGCATATGCTGAACCCTGTCCTGGACAATAAGACTCAAATCCGACGCATTTAGTCCCATCACAGATATCTACAATGTAATATTGTCCTTGAAATTCAATATATAGTGTATAATGGAAACAACCATCTGGGTAAAACAGATATCCAGTTTGAGTTAATCCAGAAGATTTTTTATTCGTTTCAGGTTTGATTCCTGAGTGATAAATTAGTTTTGTTTTTGTACCATCTTCTAAAATAATATCTTTCATTTGCAGAACATCTGACTCTATTGATGTAATACCGTTTTCTTTTATAATTGTGGCATTAACAGCAATAGTATTTTTTTGATCAAGATTTTCTAAGCTCGATGTTTTTTGAAATTTGAAAACAAATTCTTCTGCGTAATCATTAGCATCAAGAGTATCTTTAGAACATGAAGTTAATAACAAGGCAGTTAAAAAAATGGAAAATAATGTGTATTTCATACAATTTAAATTATTATAGTTTATTGCACCCATATCATTTAAGGAGTCAGTCTGTGCTTCAAATAATGCTTAGACATTTTATTGATATGGTTTCTCCTGCGAGTGTGGATATAGAAGCGAATAGTTAATGGTTATTGAAAAGAAATTTATAGCATGCTCAATTCAATTTAAGTAGGTTTGCTTCGTGATTTCACACAGGCATAACGTTTTACTTTATGATGTCAAAGATCATTTATTGCTCTGTGTTGATGTGTTGCTTTTGAAAGGAATATGCTGATTCTTGCATAGTAATTGCGAAGACCTTTGAGTCCGAAAAATTAATACACTCAAACTTGTCAAATCATCAAACTAATAATGTGACTTATGTGATGCCCCACTTTATATCAATTAGTGTGCTATGGTTGCTATATAATTGTTTTAACCAAACAAAATACTCTGATCCATAAAACACGACTTAAAAGTAATTGTCCCCTAAACCCCAAATTCCCAGGGGGACAGAATACTTATTATGTCCCCTCCCCTCGCCACATATACCGCAGAATGGGCGAACAAGATGATCTCAGTCGGCCAGATGCCCTCCACCACTGGCAAGCCAGGAGGCAAGATCGTCGGCCAGGGTATGAGCGACTACCCTATCGAAAACGGTGTTTTCCTCAAAGCCTTAGACAAGATGCCCGACCGACTGAAATTCCCTTTCATCTCGACCGAAGCGGAGGCGCAATATATGGTGATGATCTCTGGTGGCAGCTCACCTGCTGCTACCGCAGCTCCTGCCCCTCCCAAGAAAAACAAGGTCAAGTATACCTGTCCTTCTTGCCAGACTAACGTCTGGGGCAAGACTGATTTGAATTTGATTTGTGGGGATTGTGAGGAGGGGTTTTTGAGTTAGGTTAATGTAAAGGCATATGTTCTGTCTATCACTTTTTGAGGATAGGCAATTATTAACTATAAAACTAAAGTAGATGTTTGGAATAATATTATTAGACAAATCATTAGAGGATTGTGACTATGGTACTTACATATGCTTAAAACTGTTCAAGACAAACCAAGAAGCAATGGACTACGTACCAACATTCGTAAAGAAAACAGAAGAGGAAAACGAAGACAGCTTGGTGAATGAATTACCATACAATGTCAAAGTTGTGGAATACGAAATAGAGGGCGGCAAGTGATATAGCATCGTATGCAGTCTTATACAGAGTGATATAGGTATTTTACCATTGGCAGATAGGTCGACTGTCATGAGTTACAATTGGTGTAATCATTAATATTTTACCTCATGGACAGTTAATTGATAGACCATGTAATTGAGAATTTAAGTCTAAATTTAAGAGCCAACATGAGCCATCAGAAGATTTTATTATTACTCCATTCGTTGAGCAGTTGATAGATTTATCCAAATACAAATCTCCATCTTCAACAAAAGTTTGATCTATGCCCGTGTTGTTATATGGTAACGTCATTAGATTTCCAAGGTTATCAATTTCAAGTTTCCAACTTACTCCATTTTGAGAGGTCATTACTACTGGAGCATTATTAGTGCCAATATAAACATGCGATTTTTCAACTGTAACAGCTGCATTCAGGAGCGGACACTCAGTAATTTTTGACTCTATGTTACCGTTGCTATCAACAGTAACCCTAAAGCAGTCTCCTGAGTCATTTTCGTATATAAGACCTCTATTGCTTGATGTAAATCTTATTGTTCCTGAAAACACCTCAAAATTGGGAGATATACTATGAACACTATCCGTAAAGCCAGCCTGTAAAAGTTCACGGCCAAACATACTTACTGATAAAGAATTATTGAAGTTATCCGTGGCATATATGCCATAGGTGTATACACCGGCGACGTCAGAGTTATCGTAGGGTACTATAAGCTCATATGAGCCGTTCAGCGAATCCCCTGACACCAACTGCATTTCAAATGATGATGAGAGACCATTTGGAGTGAGATACCCTAAAAAAACATCTGCTACTCCACTCAGACTATCAGTTAACGTGGCCGTAAACACGACGTCAATCGAGCCATTTAAAACATCTATACATGTCTCAGATATTTCAAAATCTATCAGC
>Ga0209303_1001535_pt1 | contig 13948 bp, 9 predicted proteins | sample SidtaG_3_FD_187449 | JGI IMG/M metagenome (GOLD analysis project Ga0209303, IMG submission 187449) | Marine algal microbial communities from Sidmouth, United Kingdom - Sidmouth_Asex1 metaG (SPAdes) (version 2) | ecosystem: Host-associated > Algae > Red algae > Unclassified | place: Sidmouth... | reverse complement strand
CATTTAAAACGAATTTACTCATTGCTGTTCGCTTCTTTAATAGAATAACTATTAGACAAAGCTCACATCGCGATTAAATTCGTTTTAAATTGAATAAAATTTAACCCTGAAAGATCAACAGACCCTAAGTAAGTTAAAAGATTAATAAAGCTAAAATATTAAAACGTCAATTCTGCATATTTGAGCGTATCATTTTTATTAAGGAGTTTGTGTGGACGGTTATTTCGAAATTCTTGCCATTTTAACCAGTGCTGTATTTATTGTGTGGTTATTTAGACATCTGCATTTACCTGCTATTTTGGCGTATTTAGTTACTGGTATGTTAGTGGGCGAGCATGGTTTTGCTTGGGCACATAACCACGTTGATTACGAACATTTTGCTGAACTTGGTATTGTTTTTTTACTGTTTACTCTAGGGCTTGAATTTTCATTGCCTAAACTGTTAGCAATGCGGCATTTAGTATTGGCTGTGGGTAGTTTACAGGTTGGTATATCGTTAGTTATTTTTATTTTGATTGCTTTAGCCTTGGGGCAATCTTTCCATAGTGCACTCGTTATTGGTGGTGTTTTAGCGCTTTCGTCTACGGCTATTGTTATAAAGCAATTAAGTGAAACAGGCGCGATGAAGCGAAAGTCAGGGCAAATATCAGTATCTGTATTGCTATTTCAAGATGTTGCTGTAGTTCCTTTACTTATTGTTATTCCAATGTTTGCTATGGAATCAGACTCATCAATGGGCTTGGCCTTGTTGTTTGCTTTAATTAAAGGCATTTTTGTTGTTGGCTTGTTGTTATTTTCAGGCAAGTGGTTATTACCGCGTTTATTTAATCTTATAGCGCAGGTACGCACTGACGAGCTTTTTGTATTAACGACTTTACTGGTTACTTTATTAGCTTCTGCGCTTACCCTTTGGTTTGGTTTATCAATGGCATTAGGAGCATTTTTAGCCGGTATGATGTTGGGCGAAAGCCAGTACAAACATCAATTAGAAGCCGATATTAGACCCTACAGAGATATTTTATTAGGACTGTTTTTTGTTACTGTTGGCATGAAATTAGATTTTAATGTACTGATTGAATCGCCGTTAATTGTAGTTGGCGTTATGATCAGTTTTATGGCGGTTAAAGTTTTTATTATTAGATTGTTGGCGGTTAAAGCAGGGGAATTACCCAAAGATGGCTGGGCGTCGGGCTTTATGTTAGCCCAAATGGGTGAATTTGGTTTTGTGTTAATTGCTTTAGCAACACAAGTTGAGTTACTCCCCATGAATGTAGCATCTATTTTATTAGGTGTTGGTGTTATAAGTATGGCTATAACACCATATATGGTGAATAACGCGCGTAAATGGTCGTTAGTTTTAACGCGAGATAAAGGTGTTGATACCTCAGAGCTTGAAACGCTACCAGATAATAGCCAGTTAAAAGACCATGTGGTTATTTGTGGTTTTGGACGTGTAGGTCAAACCGTGAGTCGCTTTTTAAAGCAAGAGGGGATTGATTTTGTGGCGATTGATATTGACCCCTTACGAGTAACTAAATCCAGGGGAGCAGGTGAGAATGTTTTATTTGGCTCGTCTAGACAATCCGAATTATTAAATGCAGCGCATATATCAGAGGCTAAACTGGTGGTTATTGCCTTTGGTGAAGATAAGCAGTCGTTAGATGTTATTCAAAAGGTAAGAACTCTATCTAAAGACGTACCTATATTAGTAAGAACTCGAAATGATGATCAGCTTGAAGTGCTAAAAAATGCTGGCGCCAATGAAGTTGTACCAGAAATTTTAGAAGGTAGCTTAATGTTAGTTTCTCAGGTGTTGTCGCTTACGGGTGTGCCATTTTCTCGTATTTTTAAACGCGTACAACATGAGCGAAATAACCATTACAGCCATTTGCATGGTTTTTATCAAGGTGAGCATACAGACATGAGTCCTGAAGCTATAGAGCGAATAGAATTTGCTCATGCAATTCAATTATCTGATGATTCATACGCAGTAGGGCATTCTATTGGCGATTTAAAAGCAGGAAATACTCACATGATTATTGTGGCGCTTAAACGTGGTGATGTTGAAACTGAAAAGCCTGATGATACTATTATATTACAAAAACAGGATACTTTAATTGTACGAGGTAAACCGCGTAGGGTGGAGTTAACTGAACGATATATTCAAGAAGGTAGTTAAGGCGAATACCAAATATGTTAAGCGTAAATACAGTGTTGCTTATAGAGTAAGGAAGTCTCTAATTGCGATTTCTTTTTCCATAGCGTCTTCAAAGCCTAACTTTATTAATTGCTTACAATAGTTTTTTTCAAATAGTAAATAACTGATAATGCTTGATTCTGAATCGTTTGTAATGCCGATTGATCTTAGTAATAATTTGATAGAAAGTGGTAATTCATCAAAATACTCTATCGCCATTGCATTAAAATCATGGCTAGGATTGAGTAGTAAAGTATCTATTTTTTTCAGCCCTGTTTTTGCTTTGCGTACATCTTCTGGAATTAATGCAATAGTTTCATTAATTCGTCGCGCTCTTTCAATATCGCTTTGTAAAGTATCTGAAAATATAGAATCTAGGAGATGACCCGCAACACTCGATGCCGTTGGAGGATGTGGATTATTCTCATTGGCATACACCAGCTCTGTGGGTTGTTCTACACCTACAATAAAAATTCTGTCAGCCCCTAAGTGAATCGCTGGGCTAAGAGGTGATAGTTGGTGAATAGACCCATCGCCAAAATGCTGGCGTTTAACTTTTATAGAAGGGAAAACCATAGGAATAGCGGCCGATGCCATTAAATGTTCGCTGTTAATTTGAGTGGGCTCGCCACGTCTGTTTGCTCTAAACCACGGTTTAATGTGATCCTCAGACTGATAAAAGCTTATAGAATCTCCGGTACTGTAATTTGAGGCCGTTACAGAAAGTGCAGATAAGTAACCATGTAAAATATTATTATCAATTCTTTTAAAATCAATTACTTGGTTAAGTAAGTCACGTAGTGGTGCATTATTGAGTAAACTACGTGCTGAGTGATTGGCGTAATCAGCTTGAAAGCTACCAAAAATACCTTTAGCAATATGGCTATATACTCGATAAGGATCGCTATGATAAACACGGCTGGTATCTAAATTTTTCCAAACCCATTCTAGTTTTTTAACTCCTAATTGAAAACAAGAAGCATAACAAGCTAACGCCGTAGCGTTAATTCCGCCAGCTGATGTACCCGTAATAATAGGAAAGGGGCAGCCGTGATTACGCGGAATAAATTGTGTAATAGCAGACAATACTCCAACTTGGTAAGCGGCTCTAGCCCCTCCACCCGTAAGAACTAGGGCATTGTTTGACTCTCTATAAGAACGTTTTTTAACCATAACTACTTTGCTTATTTTAATATGTTAAGTGTAACGCTTTTTTAATTTTATGCGAAGTGTATTGTAGCTCTAGTATTACTTAGTCTTATGGTGATGAAGTAATATTTAAAATGGGAGTACCTAAACTATGGTATGTAAAATAACTGCATAAACACAAACTCAAAGCGAAAAAAAACCTGCTATAAGCAGGTTTTTTTATGTGGCTCCTCAACCTGGACTTGAACCAGGGACAAACGGATTAACAGTCCGTTGCTCTACCAACTGAGCTATTGAGGAATTGTTCTTGATGTAATCGCTGTTCGAGCCATTACTAAAATGTGGCTCCTCAACCTGGACTTGAACCAGGGACAAACGGATTAACAGTCCGTTGCTCTACCAACTGAGCTATTGAGGAATTGTTCTTGATGTAACCGCTGTTAAAGCCATTACTTAAAAATGTGGCTCCTCAACCTGGACTTGAACCAGGGACAAACGGATTAACAGTCCGTTGCTCTACCAACTGAGCTATTGAGGAATTACTGGCTAACCAACTTGGTTAACGGGGCGGAATATTAAAGGGCAGTTGATGAACTGTCAATATAAAATTCTAAAAAAATTAAATATTTGTTTTTTTGCTCATTTAGCAAGCACAATGGTAATGTTAAGCGCTATTTTTTGATGTAAATTTAGCCATCTTAAGAAACTACACTTTTCTTTTACAGTTATCCACTAATGTTGTGGATAACTATGTGTACTAAAGTGTAGTAAAAAACCTTTACTCCCACAAAATAAGGCGTGTAGCTAAGTCAATCAATTTCAAATAAAAAAAATAAAATCTTTTTAAAACAACTACTTAATTCATGTTTGTTGTTGAAGTGAACGTCTTAGTCTGTTTTTTGTGCAAAGTGCTGGTTTAGTACATTTAGGTAAGGGTAAGTGTTCAATCCTTACGTTATTTTAAGATATCTGTTTTTAAGTTTGTATGGCATTTTTTAGGTTTTGTGAAAACGTTTGGGGGAGGAGCATATACCAATTGAAATTATCCTAATTTAAAATAAAGCACAGGCGCTAATTATTTTTGGAGTTAATGTAAAAATTTTACAATTTTTTTCACAATATTAGCGTTAAATAAAATTTAACCATAGCGACACTCAAAGCTATCTCTTACAATACGCCTATTGCGCTTTACGCTACGGATAATAAATTTTTAATGACGACTTCAGTTAAAAAAAATCAAATTGATTTATTGAACGATCCGGTGCCTCAAACATTAAAAAAAATGACCATTCCTATGATATACGGAATGATCCTTTTGATGACCTTTAATCTTGTAGATACCTTTTTTGTTAGTTTGTTGGGCACGCAACCATTAGCTGCCATTAGTTTTACCTTTCCTATTACTTTTAGCGTAATTAGTTTAACAATAGGCTTAGGTATTGGTACTTCTGCAGTTATTGGACAAGCATTAGGAAAAGGCGACCATGTTACGGCTAAAAACTTAGCAACTTCTTCATTGTATTTATCAGCTGTTGTAGTCGCAATATTGTCTTTTATTGGGTATTTATTCATAGATGAAGTTTTTTTACTGCTTGGTGCAAGTGAAGAAACCTTGCCACTAATACATGAGTACATGGATATATGGTATTTAGGTAGCGTATGTTTAATTGGTCCCATGATTGGCAACGCTATTTTACGTGCGGCTGGCGATACAAAAACTCCCAGTATTATTATGGGAGGTGCAGGATTAATTAATGCAATATTGGATCCTATACTTATTTTTGGCTTTGGACCTATTCCAGCAATGGGGTTACAGGGCGCTGCAATAGCAACGTTTATTTCATGGACGTTTGGGACCGGGTTGGTGCTTTATGTGCTTATTCGCAGAGAAAAACTCATTCATACCACATTAATTCCTTTACAGGAATTTATAATATCTTGCAAAAATATTCTACATATTGGTTTGCCTGCTGCGGGTGCGAATATGTTAACCCCCATTGCTACAGCAGTGCTTACAGCAATTGCTGCCACTTTTGGAGACTCAGCCGTAGCGGCGTTTGGTGTAGGTTCAAGAATTGAATCTATTGCTTGTTTAGTGATTTTGGCATTATCCATGACATTACCTCCTTTTATTAGTCAAAACTTTGGAGCGTTATGTATGAGTCGCGTTAAAGAAAGCTATACAGCCAGTGTAAAGTTTGTTTTAGGTTGGCAAATTTTTATTTATATTATTCTGGTCATATCAGCTCCTTATATCAGCCATGCTTTTGCTAAAGAAGAAAGTGTCGCCAAAATTATTGAGTTATTTATTTGGATATTGCCGTTAGGCTATGGTTTTCAAGGCGTTATAATTTTAACAAATTCTTCTTTTAACGCGCTACACAAGCCTCTTGTAGCGCTTGTATTAAGTATTATCCGCTTATTTATATGTTATGTGCCCATTGCTTACTTGGGCAGTTATTTATATGGCATTGAAGGCTTTTTTATTGGCGGTGTAATAGGTAATTTATTAATGGCATTTATCTCGTTTGGCTTATTTACTAAGCAATTTACTACTTTAGCGTTTAACACTGACACAAAAGAGGCGACTATTTCACAATGAAAAAATTAACACTTGTTTCTGAATACACGCCAAATGGTGATCAGCCTACTGCAATTGCTCAATTACTAGAGGGGATTGATTCAGGTTTAGCTCATCAAACTCTTTTGGGCGTAACTGGCTCAGGTAAAACTTATACTATTGCTAATGTTGTCGCTAAGTTAAACCGACCTACAATGATGTTGGCACCTAATAAAACTTTAGCCGCTCAACTTTATGGCGAAATGAAAGACTTTTTCCCCAATAACGCAGTTGAATATTTTGTTTCTTATTATGATTATTATCAGCCTGAAGCTTATGTACCAACAACCGATACCTTTATTGAAAAAGATGCCTCGGTAAACGAACACATCGAGCAAATGCGTTTATCAGCCACCAAAGCTTTGCTAGAACGCAGAGATGTAATTATTGTAGCCTCGGTATCTGCTATTTATGGTTTGGGTGATCCTGACTCTTATTTAAAAATGATGTTACATATTAGCCAAGGCGATATCATTAACCAACGCGATATTTTAAGACGTTTAGCTGAGCTGCAATATACCCGCAATGATGTTGCATTTCAGCGTGCTACTTATCGTGTAAGAGGTGATGTAATTGATGTGTTTCCTGCTGAGTCAGACCGCTTAGCAATACGTATTGAATTATTTGATGAAGAAATTGAACAAATTAGGCAATTTGATCCGCTTACCGGACAAATAGAAGGCACCCTCGCACGAGTTACTATTTATCCTAAAACACATTATGCAACGCCACGCGAAAAAATATTAGCCGCTGTAGAAAGCATTAAAATTGAGTTAAAAGACCGTTCAGCGCAATTAAAAGAAAATAATAAATTAATTGAAGAGCAACGTATTGTACAGCGTACTCAATTCGATATAGAAATGATGACAGAGCTTGGTTACTGCTCGGGTATTGAAAACTATTCACGCTATTTATCGGGTCGAGGGATGGGCGAAGCTCCTCCTACATTATTTGATTATTTACCTAACGACGGTTTGCTTATTATTGACGAATCCCATGTTACAGTGCCACAAATAGGCGCCATGTATAAGGGCGATCGCTCACGTAAAGAAAATTTAGTGGAATATGGTTTTAGGTTACCTTCGGCTTTAGATAACAGACCCATGAAATTTGATGAGTTTGAAGCTTTAGCTCCTCAAACTATTTATGTTTCAGCAACTCCTAGTCATTACGAAATTGAAAAATCGGGTGAAGATATTGCTCAGCAAGTGGTTAGACCTACCGGTTTGTTAGATCCTATTATTGAAGTAAGACCCGTTGAAACCCAGGTAGATGATTTATTATCTGAAATAAAAAAACGAATAATTATTGAAGAACGAGTACTAGCTACTACGTTAACAAAACGAATGGCAGAAGATTTAACCGATTATTTATATGAACACGGTATTAAAACCCGTTACTTACATTCCGATGTTGACACGGTTGAGCGCGTGGAAATTATACGAGATTTTAGGTTAGGTAAATTTGATGTATTGGTTGGGATAAACTTGTTGCGTGAGGGGTTAGACATGCCCGAAGTATCTTTAGTGGCTATTTTAGATGCCGATAAAGAAGGCTTTTTACGCTCTGAGCGCTCATTAATACAAACCATTGGTCGTGCCGCACGGAACATTAACGGCAAAGCTATTTTATATGCTGGGCGCATTACAGGTTCAATGAAAAAAGCGATTGATGAAACTGATAGGCGTCGTAAAATTCAGCATCAATATAATCTTGATAATAGCATTACACCTACAGGTGTTAAGCGTAAAATTAGCGATGTTATGGGTTTAGGAAATGGTACGAGTAAAGCGTCACTACAAAAAGTTGCCGAAGAGAATGCCGCTTACAAGATAATGTCAACTAAAGAAATTGACAATACAATCAAGCAGCTTGAAAGTGAGATGATAAAACATGCGCAAAATTTAGAATTTGAATTAGCCGCTAAAACCAGAGATGAAATAAGCGCTTTACGCAACCAACAATTATCTACTTAGGTTATGTGAGCTTATTTAAAGCTCACATTAATGAATTTTATTTTGCACCATCATCGTGTAATAGGCTATAACATCAGCTATTGTTTCTTTTGTGCAAAGTGGCAGGCTGCTAATGTCTTCAATAATATTGTCTTGCACATCTAAAGGAAAAGCTAAAATCTGTTGAAAATAATCGGTAGAGTTTTCTACTTTAATCGAGTTCTTTAAACCATCATTTTTAACAGTATTTACTTCTGCAGAGCGATTTATTGCTAGTTCATTATTTTCAATATCGTTAACCTCGTTTACATAATTATCGCCTTGCTTACATCTTGTAACGCTCATACTAAACCTCTATATTATTATTTAAATTTAAACACTTGGTCTTACGATTTAAGTTTTCTATTTTAAAGTTTTTCTTTAAAACCATCTGATTCTATATTTTTGCATTGTGATTCAAAATACGTTGAGTCAAATTGATCGGATCATAATAATGCTCTCAATCATTACGTTAACAACAAGTTAAATCAGAGTAAAAAACATATTATCTAATCAAGTGTAGAAGGTTTTTAAAAAATATGTGAGAAAAATAATGTAAATAAAAGTTAAAATTTATGTAAAAACTCAAGATGTTGATATTTAATGATTTTTATCTTTCAGTAAGGGGGGGCTATTAATCATAATGATGTAACTGTATATTTCATGGCTGAAATAATTCAAAAAATTAACATTTTAATATGTAAAAATAATTATTAATTGTAATCTTATTCAGTCGTATGCAATCACACAGCAAACTAGAAACTTTATCAATGAGAATCTAAAGTCTGTTAATCCTTTGGGTATTTTTTTTCAGCAATAAGTTTATTTTTAAGGCGTCGTCATTGAGGTTGGTCATTCTCCATAAAATCAGGATAATACTGTATAAATATATAACTTATGTTGTTCAGAGATCCATTTAAAAGCAATTTACTCTTCGTTAAACATTTTTACATAGATTCACTATGTGAAAACCCCTTGCTTTTATTGCATGTAAAAAGGTATCAAGTTTTTTTGAAACCTAAAACTTGTGATTAAAAAGCTTTTAAATTGAATAAACACACTTCAAAGTTCAACACTCCCAAGACAAAGCTTACAGTAGCGCTTCAATGTTTACTTTTAGTTGTTCAGGTTTTGTTATTGTCGCAAAGCGCTTTACTACGTCACCATTTTTATTCACTAAAAACTTAGTAAAATTCCATTTAATGCTTTTTGTACCCAAAAAACCGGGGGCTTGCTCTTTTAAAAAATCATATAACGGATGGGTATTATTGCCATTAACATCAATTTTACTAAACAAATCAAACGTAATGTTAAATTGTAAATCACAAAACGACTTAATTTCAGTGTTACTTTTTTTTTCTTGCTGTTTAAATTGATTACAAGGGAAGGCTAAAATGGTTAAGCCTTTTTCTTCATATTGCTCGTAAAGACTTTGTAAACCTTCATATTGGTTAGTAAAGCCACATTCGCTGGCGGTATTTATAATTAAAACTACCTTACCTTGGTATACCGACATATTAATATCTTCATCACGGTAATTTTTGGCGCTAAATTGATAAAAATTAGCCATTATATTTACACCTTTATTTTTAATTTACTTTTTAATTTACTTTTTAATTTACATAGAGTAACTGTATTAAACTTACCGAGCGTAAGTTTTTACCAAAGTGCTGTGGTGAATTAACTTGTTTGAATATACTGATAGAGCGCTTTTAGTACTTTCATCTTTTCAGGGTTATTCTCATGTTCAAGCGCTAGATTTTCTATTTTCGTAATAAACTCATTAATACTCAATAAGTCCGGTTCACCATGCTGTAATTTGTTTTCGCAATATAATTGCCATTTATGTTGTTCATCACTTGATAGCGTTAAAGGAAAATTTCTTGCCCTATACCTAAATAATAAAGTGGGTAAACGGGTATCTTGAAACTCAAAAGGGTGGGTTGCTAATTGCTCAGGACTGATTTGATGAAGGATCTCCATCTGAGCTTTATCACCATGTGAGAAAAAGTTACCACTATATAAAGCTTGCTCAACATCTATAGTCGCTTCATTGTTATAACTTTCTGCAAAAACATCTGTTAGCTTATCTCTAATGTCGGCATTATTTTTTAATTGAGTTAAATTGGCTAAACATTGCTCACGTGGTATCGCTAGTCTTGACGCATTTTCAGGTAATAATGTTTTGGCAGGAGCGACAATAGGACACTTATTTACATGTATAAGTTTTACCGGAATAGGCAGTTCACCTTCTTGTAATTCATCGTGCCTAGTATATAAACGAGCTTTAATTTGTTCACTGGTTAAGTCAAACAATGGTTGAGGGTCTTTGGCTAAATCTATAGCGATAACTGCATTTTTGTTGGTGGGGTGATAACCTACCGGTGCAAACCAACTAGTACAGCCATGAGCTGAAGACACTTTACTAGTGGTATGTACGATAGGCGTCATGTTGTACACATCAATCAGCTCTAGCACTTGTTTTTTATTTTTTAAATTAAAAATATATTCGTAAAACTTTGGTTGTTTTTCTTTAATCAGTTTGGCCATAGCAATGGTGGCGTATACATCACTCATTGCATCATGTGCAGCTTCATGGCTAATGCCATTCGCTTTGGTAAGTAGTTCTAACTTAAAACTAACGTCGCCATCCTCATTAACTGGCCACTCAATCCCGTCAGGTCTTAGTGCGTAGCACGCTCTTACCATATCAATAATATCCCATCGGCTATTACCATTTTGCCATTCGCGCGCATAGGGATCGTAAAAATTACGATATAGCAAATAACGAGTAACTTCATCATCAAAACGAATATTATTATAACCCGCTACACAAGTATTAGGTTGTGTAAATAAGGCATGAATTCGGTCAGCAAATTCAGCTTCACTTAAGCCCTCTTGCATGGCTTTTTGGGGAGTAATGCCAGTAACTAAACACGCTTCAGGGTGTGGTAAATAGTCTTGAGGTGGTTGGCAATAAAACATTTCAGGTTCACCAACAATATTCAAATCAAGATCAGTTCTAATACCAGCAAATTGGCAAGGTTTATCAAACTTTGGAGAAATTCCCCATGTTTCATAATCGTGCCACAAAATACTAGGTTGTTCATTAGTGTTCATTAGCTTTTGTTACCCCATGCCGATTCTTTATTTTTTCTTTTTATATCAGTATGTTTTTTCAATTTTACGTCCATTAATGTTCACTGCTGTTTTTTAGTTCTAATTGTAAAGTGTGCATCGTAATGTGCATCTTAAAAGTGGAAGGTGTGCTCATAGACAGATCATATTGCATTTAGGTTTTAATATGTCATTAAGTGATAGTAAACTCAGAAACATAAAAGCACCATATTTCGGAAAAAGAGAATTATCCGACCGTGATGGGCTAACTGTAAAAATCATAGCTAGCACAATAATTAGTTTCAATTATCGCTTTAGATAGCAAGGTAAGCAACAACGAATTAAATTAGGTCATTATCCAGATATGAAATTAAATTACCGCCGGCAGAGCCGGAGGCTTATTAGATGACGCCCTAAAAGGGCTAAAGTAAGCGCCAAGGCGCGTTAAATACCAAACTTTAGCTGATCACGGTCAATATCTTGTTTTTCCTGATTGCGAATATATTCTCTTACCATATTTTCATCAAGCCCTACTGTTGATACAAAATAACCTCTAGCCCAAAGTGCTTCTCCAGAAAAATTCTTTTGTTTACCCTTAAAAGTTCTAGCTATTGAAATAGCTAGAACTTTTAAGTAACCGACAACATTTGAAACAGAATATTTTGGTGGAATACTCAAGCACATATGAATATGATCAGGCATTAAGTGTCCCTCCTCGATAATGACTCCTTTTTGCCGAGCTAAGTCATGAAATACTTCGCCTAAATGTTTCCAGATTGATCCAAATATAATTTTACGTCTTTTCTGAGGTATAAATATAATATGGTATTTACAATTCCATCGTGTATGAGACAAACTCTTATAGTCTCGCATAGGTTTTTCCTTTTTCTCTTGGTCGAGATTAAAGGATACCTATACCGCGGTATAGGTAGAACCTATGTGAGTCTCCCCGGCAGAGCCAGGGGTTTACCTGTATTAATTAACCTGAACTCTGGATATGGAAACTTGCCAATAACGCCATTATAACGCTTATCTACGTTATTTTTCCTTCCAATAGCCAGCTATTGGTTCGTAAAAAAGCCTTGATAATCATTAAAATTACGTCATTGGTACTTAATAAATTATTCTTATAATTATTTCAATGGCTTACAAGAACCTTATCCAAACCTCAGGTTAATTAACGTATTTAGCCCTTACCTAGTTTTTCAACGTTAGAGTCAGTTGTTCAAGTAAAGCATTAAAAAACCTACTAGATATATACCCAATATTATTTAAATGCAGGCTTTAGTGGAACTAAAAACACTCTATACAGATATTTTATGTTCCAGACAAAATTTAAGGTCTACATCCATATATGCAAGGTATTAAATTTATAACAAGTTCCTTCTCGGTAATGGCTCCTGCGTAGTCCTAATGTTTTTATAAATGGGAGATCATTATAACCAAACTTTTTATAACAAATTTTTTTTAACAAAACATCCCACAACAAACATTGCTTTGAATTGATATTACTCAAGCGCATTTAAACGAGCCTTTTTATTGGTAGTTAAGTATATGTGCACCGAGATGAAATTTAATGTGAATAATTAAGTGTTTATAGAGCATTAAATACGAATTTTTTTGTCGGCGGCTTTACTAAATACACCTAATAAACTAAAGTTTATTGATAATGTTGAAATTTCATAATTATATGAAATAAATAATAAATGTATAAAAATTTTTATAAAGTTTAAGGTGGTTATAATGTACGATTTTATACAGGACTTAACATTACAGGAAGTTTCAAAAGCAAAAATATTATTAGTTGACGATGAAAAGATGAATACGGCTATTTTAGCAAAATCTTTATATATGTTTCCAAATATTAGCCGAGTTCACAGCGGGCCAGAGGCAATTGAGTTTTGCAAAAATTCGCCTCCCGATTTGGTTATATTGGATATTGTTATGCCAAATATGAATGGTTTAGAAACATGTAAAATAATAAAAAATTTACCATTGATGCAAAATTGTCCGGTTATTTTTTCAACATCACTACAGTCAATTGAAGATGAACTTGCTTGCTGGGAGGCGGGCGGTTCAGACTTTATTAATAAACCTGTAACACCTATGACATTACTTAAAAGAATTATGTCTCATATTCAACTTAAGTTGAAATACGATCAACAACAAAAACTCGCGTATTTTGATAGTTTAACAAAATTGGGTAATAAGCGTTATTATGATGATTTTTATAAAGAACAAATGCTACTCGCATCAAGGTCAAAAACCGATCTATCTTTAGTGGCTTTAGATGTCGATTATTTTAAAGCATATAACGATAATTACGGACACAAACAAGGTGATAAATGCTTAATTAGTATTGCCGGCATTATTAAAAGCGAACTAAACCGTCCTACTGATTCCGCAATGCGATATGGTGGCGAAGAGTTTGCGCTTATATTACCAAATACCGATATTAAAGGCGCACAATTTGTTGCAAGGAAAATTATTTCAAACATCAAAAACGAAAAAATTCAACACTCTGGCTCTCCTTATAACGTTGTCACTATCAGTGCAGGTGTCTCTTCGTTAAAAACAATTAACAAAGGCTTCGATTTATTTGACGCCTCAGATAAGCAGCTATACTTAGCTAAAGAGTCTGGTCGCAACATGTGCGCGTAATAGGGTATTAATTAGCTTTTATTCTTAATTATAACGTTTAACAGAAGCGTTACTTGGCAATAGTATTTTTATTTTTTTATTTATATTGATTAGGGTCTGTTGATCTTTCGAGGTTATTTTTACAGCAAGGTGTTTGATATTTAGACAAGGCAGAATATGTGAAGTGTAGCTAGCTACTCGAACATACGATAACGACGTATAAATTTCAAA
>Ga0209303_1001524_pt1 | contig 14011 bp, 12 predicted proteins | sample SidtaG_3_FD_187449 | JGI IMG/M metagenome (GOLD analysis project Ga0209303, IMG submission 187449) | Marine algal microbial communities from Sidmouth, United Kingdom - Sidmouth_Asex1 metaG (SPAdes) (version 2) | ecosystem: Host-associated > Algae > Red algae > Unclassified | place: Sidmouth... | reverse complement strand
ACACTCAGATTTAGTTGTAAGATGGCCTAGAAATGAGATTGTGGCCGTCCTATTTCTAAAAATCTGAGTCAATCTGTGTCTATCTGAGTACAAAATCAGCTTTTTTAGCTCTCTTCAGCAGCCTGCTAGAACTCCGTGCCGAGGACGTGGAAATCACTTTTCGTCTTGCAGAGTATAGACTTCGACCATGCTCAGTCGAGTGCTTAGACGAGGCCCAATAGTCAAAGCCGAAGGGGTCATGCACAGGCTCACATCACTCCAACAGCCACACTGAAAACTTGCGCCCCTTAATCTTGCCGCTTTTCAACCACGTATGTACTTTATCGGTTAAGCTACGGTCAATTGCCACGTAACTCTGTCGATCGCGAATGTCGATTTTGCCCACATATTTCCCCTCGATACCCACATCACCCGTCAGCGCGCCGAGGATATCGCCGGGGCGCAGTTTGTCCTTTTTGCCGCCCTCGATCACTAGCGTGCTGTTGGGCGCTTTGAGGCGAAACTTCTTTGGTACGCTTAACGCACTCATATCATGCTCAAAGATGCGCGTCTCGTTGCGATATTCATCAATATAAGAGGCCTGGCGATTACTGTAAAATGTCACCGCTATGCCTTCTTTCCCCGCTCGGCCCGTTCGACCGATGCGGTGGGTGTAGGTAGCCATGTCGTGCGGCATATCATAGTTGATCACCATGCTCAGCTCTTTGATATCGATCCCGCGTGCCGCCACATCGGTGGCAACCATTACCGCGCAGCTGCGATTGGCAAACTGCACCAGCACATCAGTTCGCTCGTACTGCTCCAAATCGCCATGCATTGCTTGGGCATCAACCCCCTGCGTCTGCAGATCGGTAGCGATATTGCGCGCCTGTACTTTCGTGTTGCTAAAAACGATCGCGTTATCGGGCTGATGGTGCGCCAAAAGTTTGATTAGCGTATCCATTTTTTCGCTGGGCGACGTGTTGTAAAAGTATTCGACAATCTTATTGGGGCTTTCCGTCTCGATGGTTTTTATGGTGACGGCATCGTGCTGAATCGACCCGCTCAACGCCAGAATCTCATCGGGATAAGTGGCCGAAAAGAGCAGCGTTTGGCGCTTGTGTGGCGTGTAGTCGATCACCCGATCAATCTCGTCGATAAAGCCCATGTCCAACATTCGGTGCGCCTCGTCGATCACCAATGTGTCGAGCGCATCCAGCACAAGAGAACCAGTGCGCAGATGCTTTAATATTCGTCCAGGCGTGCCCACAACAATGTGCGCGTCATGCCGCAACGAGGCAGCTTGGGGTCGAAAGGCCACGCCCCCACAGAGGGTGAGCACCTTGATGTTGCTCGTAAAGCGCGCCAGTCGCCGCAACTCCACAGCAACTTGATCCGCCAGTTCGCGCGTGGGGCAAAGTACTAGCGACTGTACGCCATGTTTCTGCACATCTAGCTTGTTGAGTGTGCCGATGCCAAACGCGACGGTTTTGCCGCTGCCTGTTTTTGCCTGCGCGATCACATCGCGGTTCTCTAAAATTGGGGGCAGGCTTTGCGTCTGTATCGGTGTCATCTGCGTAAAGCCAAGCTCGCTCAGATTGTCCAACATTGGTCATCGCGGTTCTCTAAAATTGGGGGCAGGCTTTGCGTCTGTATCGGTGTCATCTGCGTAAAGCCAAGCTCGCTCAGATTGTCCAACATTGGTTTAGAGAGCGAAAGGGTCGAAAAGTCGGCTTTGTTCAGCTTAGTTTTGTTCAACTCTGTTTTGTTCAAGAGATTGTTGCTCCAGAAAATTCATTGTTAACAGCCTGCACCAGCGCTCGCATATAGGCAATCGAATAGGCTACGCCGACCCGCTGCCCGCCAAGAAAGGCCGGTATGTGATCGGGAATAATGCAGCCATCGAACTCTACTTCGCGCAGCGCTCGCATCACCTGATGCATGTCTTGATAACCATCATCGATCACCGTCTCTATCCACGGGTCGGGCATCGGGTTCGACACGTTGCGAAAGTGGACTTTGAAGAGTTGGCCGCTTGAGCCAAAATGTTTGATCGCCTCAACAACGCCGACGCCCATACCCGCCTGTCCCCCTTCTAGCCAGCAGCCCACACACAAACAAACCCCAATGCTGGGGCTATCTGCAATCTCCATTGCCAGCTTGTATCCATTGAAGGTGCCGAAAATGCAGCGCGGGATTCCCCCCAATGCATAAACGGGCGGATCGTCTGGATGAATGCCAATGCGCACGCCAGCATCTTCTGCAACGGGTGCGATTTGGCGGATCATGTACGCGTAATTGTCCCACAGCTCCTCTTCGCTGTACTCGCGTCCGTGGGTCAGCTTGCCTTCGTAGGTTTCGTAATTGTCCCACAGCTCCTCTTCGCTGTACTCGCGTCCGTGGGTCAGCTTGCCTTCGTAGGTTTCATTTTTCCAGCGCCCAGTCGCGTTGTTTATATCCAGCCGCCGCGCGTCCATGCCACCGCGTCCCTCGGCTCGACCTGATGACCAAATGCCGTTGGCCATATGCGCATAGGTGTTGTACATGACGCCCGCTTCGCCGACATTGCGGATAAATTGCTTGAACTCTTCCACCTTTTCGTCGCGACCGGGTAGGTTCAGCGTGATCTCGGGTACGTTGTGAACGCCGGGGTTGCCGATTCGATAAATTTTGATGCCCCGATCACCAAAGCGTTTGACCAAACTTTTGTAGGAATCGAGCGAGTGCTGCATTGGGTCGCGGATCGTTACCATGGCCCATTCAATGCCAAGTTGTTGGAAGAATTGTAGCTCCTCGTCGCTGGCCTCCGGCCCGGTTTGGATAGCAATCTGGATTCCTTCGGTGCTGGAATAGTAGCCAGGGACGGCGCGCATGGGGATTTGTGCAAGATTGGTGTTCATAATAAGTTGTCTCCAACAATGGCAGTTTTAAGTCCATGTGAATCTGCACGATCTGCGGTTCCGATCTATTGCGGATAGCGTTCGGGCGCGTATCGACTGGCAAGTAGACCCGTTGCGGCGTCGATATTGATCTCCTGGACCAGCACGCCCGCCTTGCCATAAGGCAACTGCGCTTGGCACTCTCCTGCCGGAGTGATTACACAGGTGGCGGACTCTTGGAAGCGCATTCCGTAGTTGACGCTGGCAAAGTAAATCGTATTCTCTAGACCGCGGCACATCATTGCTTTTTCGTAATAGGGCGCGCTAGTTGATCCAAACTCTGTTAGCACAACGCCGGTCAGGTCGCTGCCTGTATGTTGCGGATGAAAAACAATCTTTGCTCCCCGCGTTGCGGCCCAGCGTACGGTCTCGGGATAGCGCCAGCCTTCGTGACAGATCGCGATACCAAATTTCGTACCATTGATCTCAAAGAGTTGGCGTGTCTCACCCGGCACATAGAATTGATCCTCGCTTGGATCAATCTGCGTCTTGGCCTGAATGCCTTGGATTTGCCCCTCTGCATCAAAGAGCACCGCTGCAATCTGTCGCCCCGTATCCGTGCTCAGCTCCGTCCCCAAAATTGTGGCAATGCCATGAGAGTGCGCCATGGTCGCCACACTGTCGAGCACCCGCTTTTGGTCGGCTAATTCAAAGGGCGGCACCTCAAAATCCAGCCCGCGCAGCCCAGGCAGATACGCCTCGGGAAAGCAGACGATCTCCGCACCTTGCTCCGATGCAGTAGAAATGCAGCGTTCAACTTTGTCTAGCCCATCATCAATCGAAATGGCGATCGAAGGCGATGCCAATGCAATTTTCATACATACCCTCCCATTTTGATATCAATCCATTAAACATCGTTTTGGTGGCAAAAATTATCTTATACAAAATCGTCAAAGTGCCGAAGTCCCTTTACAAACGCTTCAAAATTCTCGGCCAAGAGCGTAATCTTATAATCGCCTTCTTGATCAACATGAACCACCTCTGGCTCACCATCTTTGCCATTTTTTCGATAATCCAAAGCGACCATATCGTGACCAGCAGAGGGACAATTGCAAATATAGATCCCAATTTCGGGGTAGCCCCATTCGTCGATCATAAACTGGCTGCCCAGCGAGCCAAGCAGCGAATATTTCTTGTCGCGCCCAATGCCAAAGATGCCGCTGATCTCAACATGATCGTCTGCCCACGAAGTCTCTTCTTTGGTGGGCATCGACGTATTGACGGGAATCCCGCCATTTTGTACAGCCATCAACTCAATGTATGAAAGAGGGAGTTTATAGCCGAGCTCGGTCTCGATTGCTTTGATTAACTTAGCGCTAGCCGGGTCACACACATAATTTGTAGCGGCATAGTCACTCTCTCGCCAGAAGTTAGATAAATCAAAATCGCTGAAAAAATTTCCCATGGTTTCCTTTACTAGTAAGTATCAATCGCAACGGTCAGGTCATGATACAATAGCCAGAAACTAAGACCTAAAATTACTATCCAAACTTACCATCCAAATTACAGCCCAAAATCATTATCCCAAAATTCTTGACGGTAGCACCATCAAGATAAAGCAGGAGAATCCGTTTATTATGAAGAAAGAACAAGTTGCAGAAATAGTCCAGACAACGCCTGAAGCAATACGCACATTGCTGCAAGGTGTCGATCCAGCGCTGCACATGTGGCAACCTAAGGCAGGCGAGTGGTCGATCAACCAGATTATCGGTCACCTGATTGAAGCGGATCGCTATGCTTTTTCGGAGCGTATACGACTGATGGTTACAGAAGAGGAGCCGGAAATTTCAGGCGTGGATGTCAATATGCTAGCGGCCCAACGCAGCGACAATAATGAGGATGCGTTTGATTTGTTAGCCACCCTGGCCGAGCAGCGTGTCGAGCACGTAAAGCTAATCGAATCCTTAAACGATGAGCAGATGGCGCGCACGGGTTATTTTAAGAAACATGGACTCTTTCTCGTATCGGATTTTGTTTATGAGTGGGCCTATCACGATTGTGATCACATGCAGCAGATCCTAGAGATCATCAAATCGAAAACATGGTCTCACTTTAGCGCGACCATGCAAAAAGCACTTGGAAGTTAACTCGTAGTTGAGGTACTACGCCTGCCTTCTCCATATTGCGGCAAATCGTCACGGATTTTGTACCAGCAAGCACCGTAATTGGTAAAAATGTGGGCATCAGGTTGTAGATCATCACCCGTGTCCAGCGTACCAAGCGAGAATTCGACCAGTTTGCCATCATCATTTGACGCGACAAAAATTAGGCTCGACCCACAAGTGTCGCAAAATTTTCGTTTTGTACCATTTGGCGCTTCATACGTTTTGAGCAACTCTTCGCCAGCCACCCATCGGAAATTCTCTACATACGCTTCGCCCAGTGTGGCAAATGCCGCGCCATGAAATTTGCGGCACATTGTGCAGTGGCAATGGCCCAATTGCGCCTCGACCTGCTTCACCTCATACTGAATCTCGCCACAAAGGCATGTCCCCATATAAGGCCATTCGACTGAATCACTCATCGTTTCTTTCCTCTTCTCATCCTTCTGAAGCAGCTTTTTGATAAGCGGGACGCGCCTGCATCGTTTCAAGATAAGTCAACGTACTGGCTTTTCCTTCTAGCAGGCCAACCGTGCCCGCCATTTCCAAACTGATTGTCATCATAATATCAGCAGCGCTGAAGGCTCGTCCGGCAAAATAAGGCCTTGTGGCTAATGTCGCTTCGACATATCCAAAGTCTAGGGCAATCTCTTTGGCAATATAGCCATCCATCAGTTGAGACCCGTCACGCTCTTCCCGCTGCATGAACATATGCGTAATAATCGGTAAGCCAAGTGAGCCTTCCGCAAAATGTAGCCACTCTAAATATTGATAGTATTCGGGGCTGCTTTGTGCAGGACGCAAGCGCCCTTGTGTATCCTGATCCAAAATATATTCCATCACCGCGCCAGATTCACACATCGTCATGTCGCCATCGACAATTATGGGTGCTTTTGACAATGGATGAATGGCTTTTAACGTTTCTGGAGCCAAGCGCGTTTGCGGATCGCGCTGATGTTTGACCAATTCATAGGGCATTTGTAACTCTTCGAGCAGCCACAATACTCGCTTCGAGCGTGAACGATTTAGATGGTGTACCGTTATCATAATTCCTTCTTATCCTTGTTTCCTTCTTATCCAGTTGAGTATTTTTCAACATTTTGGGGCGCAGATAGCGCAGGCCGTATTGCTATTCATCCAACACAGCTTCAGTATAACAGGAAAAGCAGGTATCTTCTCAAAAAATGTGACTATTTAGACTAGTGCCGGTTACGTGCTGCGGCACGATGCACTGTATCGAAACCAAACGGATGGTTTCCCACTACTCGTTGAGAAGATGCAAAAATAGCCCGAAAACCCTACTAGACAGATTTAGCCACCCATGAGACAATAATAGCATTTGCTGGATTTATGCACAGCATTTCTATCCCAATTTTGATCAACCAAACATCGACCTATCAGTTACCCACAATGGAACAACTAGGACTAAATTTTCTCCTCCCATACATGCGGCCCTACCGACGCGACCTCCTCTTGGGCACGCTCTTTGCCTTTCTCGGCGCAGGCGCACAAGCGCTAAGCCCCACGGTGCTAGGTTATGCTGTCGACAACTTAAAAGTAGAGATTCAGCCAAGCACGCTAGCTTTATACGGTTTTGTGCTTGTGCTGCTTTCGGCCATGCTGTCATTCTTTCGTTATAAGTTGCGAATGCTCACCGGCTACATTGCAGCAGGCGTCACGTACCGCATGAGCGCCGATCTTTTCCACCGTCTGCTGCTCTTCGACAAAGAGACGCGTGAACAATACGGCACAGGCGATCTGCTCTCGCGCGCCACCAGCGATTTCATCTACATATGGCGCTTCTACAGCGCTGGCTTCCAAATGTCCATGCATGCGCTCTTTTTGCTGTTAATCGGCTGCGCCCTCATCGCTCTGACAAGTCCTTCACTGGCAGCACTGGTTATGGTCATGCTCATCACCAGCGTCTTTATCCAGATTCGGCTAGGCCAGCGTATGGAGAAATCATTCGTTCATGTGCAGGAGCAAATGGCTGGAATATCGGCCTTTGTCGAAGAACATCTCGGTGCAGCGCGCATGTTGCGGGCCTACGCGCAAGAGGCCAAAGTGGGCCAAGCATTTGCTGCGGCCAACGAAGGCTACGTGCGAGATAACCTGCGCTTCGTGCTCCAATCTGGCATTATTTCTCCCCTCCCGCGCTTTGTAGTGCAACTTGCCTCCGCGGTAGTTGTGCTTGTTGGGGGGTTGTTGATCATCGACCAAGAGCTTACGCTTGGACAGTATGTGCAATTTTTGGTTTATCTTACTATTTTGAATGGCGCAGCGCAGATGATTACCGGCTCGTTCGAGCGGATTCAACAGGGTAGCGCGGCAGCGGCCCGTATTGGCGAAGTGCTGCACAAATGGCCCAATATTGTCGATACGCAGGAGTCCGTTGACGCCTATTTAGAGGGCAATATCCGCTTTGAGAATGTGGGTGTTTATGCCGACGAGCAGGAGCGTTGGGTGCTGCGCAACATCAATCTCGACATTCCCGCCGGGCAGACGGTGGGCATTGTGGGTGCGACCGGTGCGGGTAAAAGTATGTTGATTAGCCTACTTGGGCGCATCCACGACCCGAGTGAAGGCAGCGTACAAATCGACGGGCACGATCTACAAGATCTCAAGTTGGCAACGCTGCGCGATAGCATTGTCTACGTTCCGCAAGAGACGCTTCTCTTTAGCATGAAGCTACGCGACAACATTGCGTTTGGCGTCCCCGAAACATCCGACTATCAGATCGATCGCGCGATTGATCTGTCGCGTCTTGCCAACGATCTATCGCAACTGCCAAAAGGCTTGGACAGCCTTGTTGGCGAGCGCGGCGCTACCTTGTCGGGCGGTCAAAAACAGCGGACATCCATTGCGCGTGCCGTGGTGCGCGAACCAACGGTGCTGCTGCTCGACGATGCCCTTGCCAGTGTTGATATGAAAACTTCTGCCGAGATCATCCAAGAACTGGGGCAGTCAACCACCAAGCGCACCAGCATCATCGTGAGTCAACGCATGGCCGCCGTCCAAAATGCAGATCAGATTATCGTGCTCGACCAAGGCAACATCGTTGCGCAAGGCACGCACGATCAGTTGATTGATGAAGGGGGTCTCTATGCCGAGATGTATTCTCGCGAAATCGAGCAGGTAGAGGAAGTGTAATGCCCACAAATGTTGGGTAATGGTAAGGTCTTCTGGGGTTGCCCATGTGTGAGGTAGAAACGCTGCCGTTCAAACCCCACCGCCAGTCACCATGAAAAACAAAAAAGATACAACCGTTAAATCCCACCTTGGTTTCGATACATCCACGAACTGCCGTGGGCGCTCAATCGGCGGGTGGGACCGAACGGTTACCAAAAAATCTGCAAAAATCTACGTAATCTGCGGTTCCAAACAAAACCATGAACAGACCAAACGACCCCCAATCACCAAGCCAAGAGTTCGAGCACGTCATCGAACCCCAAACGGACACGCCGCCCCCGCTCGATCAAGAGATCGAACAGGCCAAACAGGATCGCGCCCGCATCGATCAGGCACCGATCAGCTACGACAACCCAAATGAAGAAAAGATCAGCATGGGCGAGATCAGTCAAGATTGGGCGCTCTTCCGCCTACTGGGTCAACACCTTTGGCCATACAAAAAGTGGATGGCCGTTGCGTTGATTGCTATGATCTTTGTGGCCATGCTAAACGTCGTCCCACCCTATCTGCTGCAACAGGCCATCGACGGTCCGCTGGCAAATGGCGATGCAAGCACTCTTTGGCCACTGGCCGCCCTCTATGCGCTCACCGCTGTTGGTCTGTATGTCATCACCTACATCTACACCTACTGTTTGCAGCAAGCCGGGCAGCGCGCGCTTGCGGATCTGCGCGTGCGCCTCTTCAACCACCTGCTCAACCACGACTATGCCTTTCTCTCTAAAACCTCCACAGGAGAACTCGTCGCCCGTCTTACCAATGACATCGATCAGCTCAACGCCGTCCTCTCCAGCAGCATCGTCGTTGTGCTCGTCGAAGGCGTCACCCTTATCGCCGTTCTCAGCGTTATGTTCGCCATCAACTGGCGGCTGGCATTGCTGGTTCTTGCACTGCTCCCGATTGTCATCGTTTCGGCCATCTACTTCCGCATAAGGCTGCGTCGCTCGTCCACGGGCGAACGCTCGGCCATGGCCCGCATCAGCTCCTTTCTCAACGAACATCTTCACGGCATGACCGTCGTCCAACTCTTCAATCGCGAAGGTGAAAGCGAAGACGAGTTCGACATGTACAACAGTCGCTACCGCCGCGCACTCATCGTTCTGCGCCACAACAGTGCGCTCTTCCTTTCGGCGCAAGAAATCATCAGCTCCATCGGTCTTGCCCTCATGCTCTACGTCGGCGGTCGTGGCGTCATCTCGGGCTGGGCGAGTTTTGGCGTACTCGTCGCATTTATCCAATATACACAGCGTGCCTTCCGTCCCGTCATCATGCTTTCTCAGCAGTACAACGCCGTGCAAGTCGCGCTCGGTGCCGCAGAGCGCATCTATAGAATGTTGAAAACCGCGCCATCTATTCAGAACCCACCGCAGCCCGCAGCCATCACATCATTACAGGGGGCCATCGCATTTGATGAGGTCCACTTTCAATACGTACAAAACGAGCCGGTTCTGCGCGGCATCTCGCTAGAAATTCCCGCAGGGCAATCGGTTGCTATCGTTGGGGCCACCGGTGCAGGCAAATCCAGCCTCGTCAGCCTGCTCGCCCGCCAATATGATCCACAATCGGGTGCCATCACCCTCGACGGTCAAGACATCCGTACCCTCAACCTTGCCGATCTGCGCCAAGCCGTCGCCGTCGTCCCGCAGGATCCAGTCTGCCTTGCTGGCACTATTCAACGCAACATTAGTCTATACAGCGAAAGTGTCAGCACCGAAGAAGTGCGCCAAGCAGCGGCCTTCACCTGCCTTGCTGGCACTATTCAACGCAACATTAGTCTATACAGCGAAAGTGTCAGCACCAAAGAAGTGCGCCAAGCAGCGGCCTTCACCAACGCCGATCAATTTATCAACGAGCTGCCTAACGGTTATGACTTTGAAGTCCTGCCCGGTGGATCCAACCTCTCGCAGGGTCAACGTCAGCTACTAGCGCTTGCCCGAGCGCTTGCCCTCAGCCCGCAAGGTGTTCTTGTTCTCGACGAAGCCACCAGCAGCATCGACACCGCCACCGAAGCCCTCATCCAAGACGCGCTCGAACGCATTTTGCGCTCGCGTACTAGCCTCGTCATCGCCCATCGTCTCAGCACCATCCGCAACGCCGACCGCATCATCGTCATGGACAAAGGCAAAATCGTCGAAGATGGCACCCACGAATCACTACTCAAACTTGGCGGCTTCTACGCTGCCCTGCACGAGCATCAGGTCCTGCCGGATGCGGGTTAATAGAGGCGCTTTTATGCGCTCTAGTTGGGTCTATAACCAGACGCTACTTGTCCACCAATCATTGCTATTTTGCCAGCATCAATGCCCTAGCTAGAATTACGGCCCGATAAGACAGAACAGCCATTGATCATGCCAACCGCACTGGAGACTAGCCGCCACACCCGCAGACTAACGCTTGGTCTAGCGCAGGATATTATTTGGCAAAAAGGAAAGCATTGATCCTGCTCGGTGATGCAAGGAAACTAATATGACTATATAGTCGCTACCCCGTCGGGTTCGTGACCCGACTAGAGCTTTCATATAGTACGAACACACCGTGGGGACACGCCCAACGCATATGGTATAATTGACCAGCGAAAATCTATGGCTAAATCGGAGATACAAATGGTGACACCCATTAAAGAACATCCACCGTCAAAAAACGGCACCCGCGTTGAAGAAGCGGAACGTATTACTGCGCAAGAATTTCTAGAAATTGCGCCAGAAGATCAAAAAGCCGAACTCATTGATGGAGTGGTCATACGACCAATGCCACCGCTAACAATACACGGAAAATTACAGGTATTTCTGCTCACACTACTTCGTATGTACAGTGAAGAGCATGATTTAGGAGAAATTTTCGGCTCTCGCACACCAGCAATCTTAAACGATAGCTATGTACCCTGAACCAGACATCCTCTTCGTCGCCAACAACGGACCCGTCAACGAACCCGTAGAAATCCGTCGCGAAGGTGTCTTTGGCCCACCCGATCTCGTCATCGAAATCCTCTCCGCAGGGACAGCCCAAAACGACCGCGGCCCCAAATTTCTCGCCTACATCGCTATCCCCGGCTTCTGGATCGACGTCCGCTGGCTATGGCCGGGTGAAGAAAAACTTATTCTCGTGCGCAAAGCCTTCGAACAGTTCCAGCAACACAACTCATCACAGAACAAAGAATAACCAACTATGCGATATCCCTCGATCAAAACAATTCTCACATCAGCCACACTTGGCCTCCTGCTAACGGTCGCGCTCCTGTCCCGCAGTGTATCCGCCCAAGAAGGCCCCATCCAACTGCCTGCTGGCTTCAGCTACCAAACTGTTGTCGAAAAGCTGGACGGCCCCACTAGCTTTGCTCTGGCACCGGATGGTCGCATCTTTATCACACAGAAAGCTGGTGCAGTCAAAGTCTTCCAAAACGGCTCACTACTACGCGAAAATTTCATCGACATCAGCAGCGAAGTCAACCAGCACGCGGATCGCGGATTGATGAGTGTAGCCATTCATCCTAATTTTCCTGCGACACCCTACATTTACTTGGCCTACGTCTACGAACCGCCCGAAGCAGCAGGTCCTAATTTTCCTGCGACACCCTACATTTACTTGGCCTACGTCTACGAACCGCCCGAAGCAGCAGGCTTCCCCCGATCCGGTGGACGCGTCTCGCGCCTGTTGCGCGTCAGCGCCGACCCAGCCAACCCCAACCGCTATCTGCCTGGTTCCAAACTTGTACTGCTCGGCAAAAATAGCACCTTCGAGCAGATCGGCAACCCCAGCCAGCCAGAAGAGCCACCCTTCAGTTGCGTCAATCCTGATGGCAGTTTCGTGCAAGATTGCCTGCCAGCCGAAGGAGTTGCTCACATTCTCAACCATATGATATTTGGCCGCGATGGCTCGCTATTGGTAAGCAACGGGGACGGCACAGTCAACCAAGAAGGCAACATACGCGCGCAGCAGATCGACAGCCTTGCGGGCAAAATATTGCGCATCGATCCCATAAGCGGACAAGGCTATTCGGACAACCCGTTCTTCGACGGCAACCCCAACAGCAATCGCTCCAAAGTCTACGCCCTTGGCCTGCGCAATCCATTTCGTATCGCCGAAAATCCACAAATCGGTGCGCTCATGGTCGCCGAAGTGGGCAACAACAGCTGGGAAGAACTCAGCCAGGGCTTTGCGGGCGCAAACTTCGGTTGGCCCTGCTTCGAGGGACCGGATCAAGCCTCAATCGACCCAGCCTGCGATCCACTCTTTACTGGATCCATACCTGTTGTACAAGCCATACACCAATACCAGCACGTCAATGGATTCGGTGCAGCCATCGGTGGCGATTTCACAGTTGGCAATCAGTTCCCCGCGGCGTATCAAGGAGCCTATTTCTTCTCGGACTACCCCGCATCGGTTATGCAATATCTAACCTTTGCAGGCGGCCAAGCAACAGTCAACAACTTTGCAGACAACGTATGGAAAATTGTGCAGACGCAATCAAGCCCAGATGGCAGCCTCTACCTGCTCTCCATCGGTCGCGGCGAGCTAGGCCGCATCATCTTCCCCGCAGGCAGCGAATTCCAAGCCCTCCAACCGCAGGCAGTCCGCAGGCAGTACCGCAACCAGCCCCAATGCAAAACCAGATATTAATTGAAGAACCAGCGATCCAACAGCCAGCACAAGAGACCACATCTCGCCCCCTAAAAGTCTTCATTCAGCGCATGACAGAAGCAACACCCCAAGCAGCGCTACGCAATGCTCCGCCACAGGCAATTATTCTTGAGCCGGATCAAAATCTGGTGGCCGATATTGGCACCGTGATCAACTTACGAGGGACAGGAGTAGATGAACTAGGAACACTATCGGGCCAGAGCCTCACGTGGGACGCGATTCTGCACCACAAAGATCATATCCACTATGATTTCTTCCAAAGCAGCGGAGCAGAGAGCAGCTTCACCGTTGCCGACCATGGTGACAATACCTACATCGAACTGTGCCTCACCGCAACGGATTTGGGTGGGCTAGCGGGTACATCCTGCGTGGATATTCGCTCAACAGAGGTGACCTATACCGTCCAATCAGAGCCATCCGGCATCGAACTTTTATACGACGGCACGCGCTACACCACACCGTTCGAGATCACAACCTACGTTGGCGCGCGGCGCTTTATTGGCGCACCTCTCAACCCAATTGATGATCTAACATTTGCTGGCTGGTCAAATCAAGGGCCGCGACAGCAGCGCATCACCATACAAAGCAGCGGCCAGACAATCACCGCTCGCTACAGCGAAGAAAGTAGTGCAGGAAACAGTTTTGTTCAAAGCAATAATGAGGAAGAAAATAACGCCAGTCAAGGCAGCGAAGAAGGAGATTCATTGACGCCATTTTTGCCAACTGTGCCATCCATTGCGTCCGATGATGACGAGTCGTCAACCCGAAATTTTGGCCTCTTCAATCCAGAGATAAATCTAACCAACACCGGTTCTATTTTGCGTGAATGGTGGGTCAACATACAGGGCAACAAAGTAAGTGACTTGATCAGCGATGATGCGTTTCCAAACCAGCCAAGCGGTAGCGAACTGCTCCCACGGCTGGAAGGACCAGCACCTTTTGGCAACAATTACGGCACGCGTATCCGCGGGTATTTACACCCACCCGTTAGCGGACTCTATCTCTTTTGGATCGCCAGCGACGACAACGGTCAACTTTGGCTAAGCGGCGACGCAAGCCCTGCCAACAAAGTGCAAATTGCAACCGTCACCCACTGGACACCAAGAAACAGTTGGTATCGACAGCCCGAACAAGCGTCAGCACCAATTTACTTGGAAGCAGGGGAAA
>Ga0209303_1001522_pt1 | contig 14035 bp, 15 predicted proteins | sample SidtaG_3_FD_187449 | JGI IMG/M metagenome (GOLD analysis project Ga0209303, IMG submission 187449) | Marine algal microbial communities from Sidmouth, United Kingdom - Sidmouth_Asex1 metaG (SPAdes) (version 2) | ecosystem: Host-associated > Algae > Red algae > Unclassified | place: Sidmouth... | reverse complement strand
CGGCTCGGTGTTGCTGACCGAGGCGGCCCGGCCGGTGCTGCGCGGCGAGACGACCCTGCAGCTGCGCCACCTCAGGAAGGGCGCACGTAGCGGCTCGCGCAGCGGCGCGAAGAGCGGCAGCCGCGCCAAGGCGCCGGTGGCGAAGGTCGACCAGCCCCTGTTCGAGGCACTGCGTGCCCTGCGGCGACGCTTGTCCGATGCCGCCGGCGTGCCGGCCTACGTGGTGTTCAACGATGCCACGCTGGCCGACATGGTGGCCAGGAAGCCGCACGACGCTGACGCCCTGGTCCGCGTCTCCGGCGTCGGTCAGGCCAAGCTGGAGCGCTACGGGCACGATTTCCTGAGCGTGATCCGCGAGCATCACGGCTGAGCCCGGCGGATCAGTTGAGCCAGGGGCCGTGTTCACCGCTCGCCCGCTCGCCGTGGTCGTAGCGCACCTCGCGAACCAGCAGGGTGCCGTCCGGCGAATAGCGTTCCCAGCCCAATTGCTGGTGAAATGGTGCAACCGTTCCGCGGCTGGTCCAGCAACGGTAGCGCGCCACGACGCGCGATCGCTCGTCGCGTTCCACGAACCAGCGCGTGCAGCGTTGCGTGCCGTGCCGTTCCACCTGCCGTTCGCTGTCCTGATCCAGTCGATGGTTGTCGGGGATGGCGAACAGGCGCGGCCAGCGGGTGTCGAAGATCACGCCGTCGAGGTCTTGCCGATACCGAACGCCTGCAGCCGCTCGCGCCGCAGCAGCCAGTTGTCGATCAAGAGGTGCGTCAGGATGGCGGCCAGCGTACAGGCCACCACGGCGACCGCCACGTAGGTCCAGGCGTACAGGGCGCCATCGCCCAGCAACCGCTGCAGCCCGGGCGCGGCGACGAAGCGCACTCCGCCGAGCACGAAGATGTGCGACAGGTACAGCGCGTAGGAGGCATCGCCGAGCAGCTCGCCGAACCTCCATTGCGGCAGCTTCAGATAGAGGCAGGCGGCCACGATCAGGCCGGCGGGCAGGCCGTAGCGCAGGATGTGCACGAAGGGCAGGTCGAGCAGCAGCAGCGCCACGCCCAGCAGCAGCAGGCAGAGCGCGGTGCGCGAGGACAGCGTCGCCCCGCGGGCCTGACCGCGACGGTACGCCACCGCCAGCAGCATGCCGATCACGAACTCGAACACGACGGTCTCGCTGACGAACGAGGCGAGCGCACCGGTCGTGCCCCCCGGGCTCTCGCCCACGCCCATGTCGACGCCGCCCATGTGCAGGGCACCGATCAGGAAGGCTGCGCACAGCAGCGTGCTGACCGCGAGCACCCGCCAGCGCAACGCCACCAGCATCGACAGCGCGAACAGCAGGTAGAAGTACATCTCGTAGTTCAGCGACCAGCCCGGTGCCACGATCGGCCACAGCTGGCCCGGGTGCGCGCTGCTCTCGTGCGGCCAGAAGAACAGGCTGCCCAGCAGCGTGCGAAGCTCCAGTGTCTGGTTGTCGAACAATCGCGGCGCGACCAGCAGCAGCGCCGCCATCAGCAGGGTGAAGAACCAGTACAACGGCACCACGCGGCGCACCCGTGCGGCCAGGAAGCGCCGGGGCGTATCGTCCTCGCGGGCGATCCACACCATGATGAAGCCCGAGATCACGAAGAAGATGTCGACCCCGTATGCGCCGCCCGAGGGCAGCGTGCCAAGATAGCCGGGAATCTGCGAGGCGGTGTGGTGGTAGACCACCGCGAAGGCGGCGACCGCGCGCAGGTATTGCAGGGCGTGCAGTCTCATCGGGCTCAGCGTGGCGGCACGTTGGCCCGCGCCCGTTCCAGGGCGGCGTGGTAGCGAGCGCCGATCTCGCGCAGCGCCTCGGCACCGAAATGCACGCAGCCACCGCTGCCGCAGGGATAACCGTTGGCCGGTACCAGGTCGTCGTGCAGCGACACGGCCGAGTACGGCAGGCGCTCCGGCGTCATTCGGGTCGCATCGTCGACCAGCTGCTTGGACGGACCGAACGCGGACAGGTCGCCGCTCGAATCGCTGCCGCGCGACATCGTGCCGACCACGAACGGCACATCGGCATCCACGCCTCGCGCCGCGGCCCCGCGCGCATCGGCCTGGATGCGCAGGCGCAACTGGCCGGCCAGGCGGTCCAGGTTGTCGGCGTACAGCGGCGCGCAGCGCTCGTTGGCGTCCGATTCGCCCTGGTGCCACAGGATTCCGCGCAGCACCCCGCCGCTGGCCTGCAGGGCCAGGTCGGCGCGCAGCACGGCGCGTTCGAACAGCAGGCTGTTGCCCAGGGCGGGGTCGGTGGCCCCGACCGCCCAGTTGCCCTGCGGACCGGTCGCATTGGCACAGAACGACGAGCCGGACCAGGCGGCGGGCACCAGCACGATGTCCGCGCTGGTATCGGCCAGTGCACGCTTGGCGAAGCTCAGGCCCAGCCCGATGTATTGCTCGCTCTTGTCGTCCGCGGGATCGCTCTCCGAGCGCGGCACGTGCAGCGGATCCACGGCCTCGGTCAGCCGCGGCGTGCCGACGTTGCGATCGATGGCACCGAAGTGCGACGGTTGCGTGAACGTCTCGAAGGAATCATTGGCCGAGACGTTCAGTTGCCGGATGCGCGGATCGGGGGCGTCCGGTCCACCCGGTTCGGCCTGACGGGTGCCGTCGCCGCTGAACCCGACCATGTTGCTCTGCCCGACCAGCAGGTAGACGTCGGGGGCGGTGGTCGGCTGCACCGCGATGTCCAGCGTGATGCGCTCCTGATCGAGCCCGTCGTCGGCGGTGATCACCAGGCGACGGGTGCCGGCGGCGATCGGCGCTGCCGCCACGCCGAGCTCGAGCAGCAGGGCCGTGCCCGCCTCGTCCCCGTCCAGCGTGGCGTCCTCGATGCGGATCGCCAGGTTCTCCAGGTCCTGCTGGTCGCCACCGGCGACCGACAGGGCGACCGGCCGGTCGTGACCGGCGCTGCGCCCGAGGCTGACCGGCACCCGCAGCGCCTCCGGCGCGCCCTCGATCAGGGGGGCGGGAGCGGCGGCGGCGATGTCGAAGTCATCGGCATCGTCGAGGGTGGCGACATCGCCGCCGCCGCAGGCGGCGAGCAGGATGGTCGCCGTGCCGAGGCCGAGCAGGCGGAAGGGCGTACGGGACATGGCGGAAAATCGCGTCGGAAAGGCGTCGGGGAGTCGCTGCACGATCGGTGCCGTCGGGCGAGCGGCCGGGGGGGCGTCGCCGCGCGAGCGGCGCCGGGTGGTCCGTTCGGTCAGGGCGTGGTGATCACTTGTCGCAACTGATCGTAGTAGCGCGCGCCCATCTCCCGGAGCGCGGCGGCCCCGAAGTGGATGCAGCTGCTCTGGCCGCAGGGGAAGGCGGGCGGTACCAGGTCGTCGTTGTTGACCACCGCCGAAGACGGGATGGCGAGCGCCACGTTGCGGTGCGCCGCGTCCACCTGCTGCTTGGCGGCGCCGAACGGCACCTGGGAGCCGCGCGCGTCGCTGCCCATGGACATGGTGCCGACCACGAACGGGATGTCGGCGGCCGCTCCGCGGGCCGCCGGCCCGCGCGCATCGGCATCGATGTTCGTGCGCAGCGACGCCACCATGGCCGCCAGGTTGTCCGCATAGGCGGCCGCGCAGGTCGGATCGCCGACGTCCGCCTCGCCCTGGTGCCAGAGCAGGCCGCGCAGCACGCCGCCGCTCTGCTCGATCGCCAGGTTCGCGCGGGCGATCGCCCGGTCGTGCAGCAGCGTGCCGGCGAACGCCGGATCGGCGAGCGGTCGTGGCAGCCAGCCCACGCCGGGCAGCAGGTTGGTGGACCGTGCGCAGAAGCCGGTGTCGGACCAGGCGGCGGGCACCAGCACGATGTCCGCCGTGGTGTCGTCCAGCGCCGCCTTGGCAAAGCTCAGTCCGGCACCGATGAACTGGCCGCCCTTGCTGTCGGTGGCTGGATTGAAGCCGTCGTGCAGCGGGTCCAGCGCGATCGTCAGCGTCGGATCGGCGACGATGCTGTCATCGGTGAAGTCGATCGGATCGACGAAGTTGCCCGGGTCGTTGCCGGTCGGGTTCAACTGGCGGATGCGCGGGTCCGGGGCGTCCGGCTCGCCGGGCAGGGCCTGGCGAGCATCCGACAGGCTGAATCCCACCATGTTGCTCTGGCCGATCAGCAGGTAGATGTCCGGCGCCGCGGTGGGCTGGACCTGCAGCGTCAGGTCCAGCTCGACCGGGGTGCCGGAGCCGTCGGTGGCGCTGATGCGCAGCGCCCGCTGTTCGGGCTGCAACGGTCGGGCGCCGATGGCGAGGGTGACCTGCAGCCGGGATGCGCTCTCGTTCGCGCTCAGCCGCTCGTCGCTGAACGACCAGCTCAGCGCTGCGCCGTCGGCGGCCACCGGCGTTCCGGCGGCCAGCGTGACCGCGCCGTCGAAACCGGCTCGCCGGGTCAGGTTCAGGTCGATGGCCACCGCGTCGCCGCCCTCGAGCACGGTGACCGTCTCGGTGGCGCTCGTCAGCGCGAAGCGGCCGTTGTCGGACGCGCCGACCGGCCCCTGGATGACCGGTGTGTCCGACGCAGTCGGCTGTCCGTTCTCGTCCGACGTGTTCTCGTCACCGCTGCAACCGCTCAGCAGGAGCACGGAGCAGAACAGGGACGGCAGCAGGCGTCGGGCAAGGACAGGCATCGGCAAGGGATCGTTCCGGCGGACCGCGCGACGCGATCGCACGTGTGAAGGGGCGGGAAGGGCGGGGCGCGTCACCGCCGGAACTCCCGAGTCTAGCAACGCGGGCAGCGCGCATTGATGACGGACGATTCACGTTGTCGAAACCGTACGGCGCTTCGTGGTCGCGAACGGCTTCAGACGGCATGAAGCGTGATTGGTTCTGGCAACCAGGACAGCGAGGTGTGAAACCCGTCATGATACGTTCGGTAAACTTCCCGGCATCGCATCGCCCATGTCACTGAGTGCCCGTCTCGCCGTCACGCTGCTGATCACCTGGCTGCTGCTGTCCGGTCTCTTCACGGTGCAGTTGCTGCTGCTGGGCGCGCTGTCGATCGCGCTGGTGGTCTGGCTGTCGATCCGCATGCGGGTGCTGAAGCACCGCGGTCAGCCGCTTTACTTCAAGCTTGGCGCGCTGGCGCGCTACTGGGTCTGGCTGATGGCCGAGATCATGCGCTCCAACATCGATGTCTGCCGCCGGGTGCTGTCACCCGGCCTGCCGATCCGTCCGGCCCTGAGGGCCGTGTCGGCCACCGCCGACAGCGAGCTGGGTGATGTCATATATGCCAACTCGATCACGTTGACGCCGGGAACGACCGCGATCAGCTTCACCCCGTCCGGGCAGGTGCTGGTCCACGCGCTGGACAGCGACTCGCTCGACGAGCTGGAGGCGGGCGACATGGCCGATCACGTTCGACGCGTCGAGCCGGACATCGCCGCGCGGCAGGGCGACGTCCGATGAGTTCCGCCACGCTCCTGTTCGGCACCATCGTGGTGGCGCTGCTGGTGACCATGATCCTGACGCTGGGCCGGGCACTGGCGGGGCCCACGCTGTTCGACCGGCTGCTGGCGGTGAACTCGTTCGGCACCAAGACGGTGCTGCTGATCGCCGCGGCGGGCTTCCTGGCCGGTCGGCCCGAGTTCCTGGACATCGCGCTGGTCTACGCACTGATCAACTTTCTCGGCACCATCGCGGTGCTCAAGTTCTACGAGCTGCCCGACGCGGGCAGCGGCACCTACCGCGAGGACGACTACTGATGGGCGATTTCCTGCTCGGCCTGGTGTCTTGGCCGCTCGCCGCGCTCGGCTGCCTGTTCGTGGTGTCCGGCGCGGTCGGGCTGGTACGGCTGCCGGACCTGTACACCCGCCTGCACGCGGCCAGCGTGACCGATACCGGCGGCACGCTGCTGATCGTGGCCGCGCTGCTGCTGCACGCGATCTTCAGCTTCGCCGACCCGATGGCGGCCATCAAGCTGGTGCTGATCACCGGTTTCACGTTGTTCACCGCGCCGACCGCCTCGCACGCGCTGGCCAAGACCGCCATGCTGGTCGGGCAGGTCCCGTTGGGGGTGGACGGCAAGCCCTTGCTGGCCTCGTCCGCGGAGGCGTCCCGGCTGGCGCGCTCGCGCGAGCCTGCCGAGCCGGACGATGAGGGGTCCAACGCGGATGACGTGCTGACCGGCACCGGCGTGCGGGCACGCACCGGGGGAGGGGCGTCCTGATGGAAACGCTGATCGACATCGTGCTGCTCAGCTTCCTGATCGTGATCGCCATCGGCATCATCGTGCTGCGCGACCTGCTCGCCGCGGTGATCCTGCTCGGGCTGTACAGCCTGGTGGCCGCCGGCACCTTCGTGATCATGGACGCGGTGGACGTGGCCTTCACCGAGGCGGCGGTCGGAGCCGGCATCTCCACCATCCTGTACCTGTGCGCGATGCGCTGGACCACCGACCGGCAGAAGCCGCGCGGCAACGACAGCCTGCCGGCACTGGTGTTCGTCACGCTGACCGGCGCGCTGCTGATCTACGGCACGCTGGACATGCCGCACTACGGTTCGGCCGACTCGCCGGCGCAGACCCATCCCGAGGTGGCGGTGCGCTATCTGGAGCGTTCGGCAGAGGAGGTCGGCCCGCCCAACATCGTCACCTCGGTGCTGGCCAGCTACCGTGGCTACGACACGCTCGGCGAGACCGTGGTGGTGTTCGCGGCCGGCATCGCGGTGGTCAGCCTGCTCGGGCTGAGGCGTCGCCGCCCGAGCGCCGAAGGCGAGGAGCACGACAAGGGTGACCCACCGGACGGCGACGGCCCCGGATCGGCGGCGCGCCGTGACGGATCCGACAGAGAACAGGTCGACGAACCGCCGGAGCATCGGGCATGAAGCGCTTCCCGCGCCAGAACCATCGCGTGCTGCGCGTCGTCACCCGCCTGCTCGTGCCGTTCGTGGTGCTGTTCGGCCTGTACGTCCAGTTTCACGGCGACTACGGCCCCGGTGGCGGCTTCCAGGCCGGGGTCATCATCGCGGCAGGCTTCATCCTGTACGGGCTGATCTTCGGCGTGCAGCGGGTGCGGCGCGTGGTGCCGCCCTCGGTGGCGCGCGTGATGATGTGCCTGGGCGTGCTCATCTACGCCGGCACCGGTCTGCTCAGCATGCTGATGGGCGGCAACCTGCTCGACTACGACGTGCTGGCGCACGATCCGCTGCACGGCCAGCACTGGGGCATCTTCAGCGTCGAGCTGGGCGTGGGCGTGACCGTCACCGGCGTCATGATCGGCCTGTTCCACGCATTCGCCAGCGCACGCAACCCGGAGGACCGGCGGCGCAGCGGCCTGCCGGACGGCAGCGATCATCCGCCGCTGCGGCCGCCGATGCAGTCACCGTCGCAGGAGTCGGACCGGTGAACACCGTGGCCGGGCTGTTCAACTACTGGGCGGTCATCATCCTGATGATGGCCGGGCTGTACATCCTGATCGCGCGCCACAACCTGATCAAGAAGATGATCGGGCTGGGCGTGTTCCAGACCTCGATCTTCTATCTGTACATCACGCTGGGCAAGGTGTCCGGCGGTACCGCGCCGATCCTGTCCGGCGGCCACGCTGATCACGGCGGCGGCGGCGGGCACGGCGCGGTGGCCGATGCCACCCTGCAGGCCACGGTGTATTCCAACCCGTTGCCGCACGTGCTGATCCTGACCGCCATCGTGGTCGGCGTGGCCACCAGCGCGGTGGCGCTGGCGCTGACGGTGCGCATCCACGAGGCCTACGGCAGCATCGAGGAAGACGAGATCAAGGCCATGGACGCGCAGGACCCCGAATCGTGAGCACGGTCGCCTTCGTCAACCCGGCCGGCCAGCTGCCGGCGCTGCAGATCATGATTCCGCTGGTGGCCGCGCCGCTGGCGGTGCTGCTGCGCCGCCCGATCGGCGCCTGGTGGATTGCGCTGGTGGCCACCGTGAGCGCTGCGTTCATCGCCTGGCGTCTGCTGCTGCACGTCAACGCGGAAGGGCCGATCCGCTACGTGATCGGCGGCTGGGAAGGGCCGACCGGCATCGAGTACTACATCGATTCGCTGAACGCGGTGGTGCTGCTGCTGGTCTCGGGGATCAGCGCGGTGGTGCTGATCTACGCGCGTGAATCGGTGTCGCGCACCATCGCCAGCGACCGGCAGTACCTGTTCTACGCCGCCTGGCTGCTGTGCCTGACCGGGCTGCTGGGCATCACCATCACCGGGGACGCGTTCAACGTGTTCGTGTTCCTGGAGATCAGTTCGCTGGCCACCTACATGCTGATCGGCTTCGGCCAGGACCGGCGTGCGCTGACCGCCAGCTTCAACTACCTGGTGCTGGGCAGCGTGGGGGCCAGCTTCATCCTGCTCGGGGTAGGCTTCCTGTACGCGGCCACCGGCACGCTGAACATGATCGACCTGGCACACCGGGTGCCGGATGCCGCCTCCGAGCGCACCGTGCTGGTGGCCTTCAGCTTCCTGACCATCGGTCTGATGATCAAGGCGGCGGTATTTCCGCTGCACGCCTGGCTGAGCAACGCCTACACGCACGCGCCGGTCGCGGTGACCTGCTTCCTGGCAGGGACGGCCACCAAGGTGTCGCTGTACGTGATGATCCGCTTCTTCTACTCGATCTTCGGGGCGGACTACAGCTTCGGCACGCTGTTCCTGAACAGCGTGCTGCTGCCGGCCGGGGTGCTGGGGTTCGTGCTGATGAGCTTGGTGGCGGTGTTCCAGACCGATCTTCGCCGCATGCTGGCCTACTCCTCGGTGGCGCAACTGGGCTACATCGTGGCCGGCATCTCGCTGGCGACGCAGTCCGGCGTGAGTGCGGCGCTGGTGCACATGGTCAACCACGGCCTGGTCAAGTCGACGCTGTTCATGGCGGTCGGCTGCATCCTGTACCGCCATGCGCACGTGCACATCCCGAGCTTCGATCAGCTGTTCCGGCGCATGCCGGCCACCTGCACCGCGTTCATGCTGGCGGGGCTGGGGCTGGTCGGCGTGCCGCTGACCGCAGGCTTCGTCACCAAGTTCCAGCTGGTCGGGGCGATGCTGGAGCGCGATCTGTGGTGGGTGGCGGCGTTGGTGCTGGCAAGCTCGCTGCTGGCGCTGATCTACATCGGCCGGGTGGTCGAGGCGATGCTGTTCTCGCGCTCGCGCGCCGAGGCACCGGCCGACGGGGTGGCCGGCGAGCCGGTGACGCGTCAAGAGGCACCGCTGTCGATGTTGATCCCGATGTACCTGCTGCTGGCGGCGATGTTCTGGGCCGGCATCAACGGCGACGCCACGCTGAGCGTGGCCGGTGAGGCGGCGCGTTCGGTGCTGGAGGGGCTGCGCGTGGTGCCGCTGGCCCTGCCGTCGGCCCTGCCCGGAGGCGCCTCGTGAATCCGCTCATCACCCTGGTGCCGCCGCTGGTGGCGCTGCCCCTGATCCTGATCCTGGGCGAGAAGCGCCGCGATGCGCGCGAGCTGGTGATCCTCGTCGCCGGCGTGCTGATGTTCCTGGCGAACCTGGCGGTGTACCGCGAGGTGATGGCCGGCGGCACGCCGGTCAGCGGGGCGCTGCCGCTGGTCGGCGACTTCGCGCTGAAGCTCTCGGCAGAGCCGATCGGTGTGCTGTTCGGCCTGCTGGCAAGCTTCCTGTGGATCGTCACCACCGTGTACAGCATCGGCTACATGCGCGATCACCACGAGAAGAACCAGACGCGCTTCTACGCCTGCTTCGCGATTTCGCTGGCCGCCGTCATGGGGGCGGCCTACGCGGACAACCTGATGACGCTGTTCGTGGCCTACGAGACGCTGACCCTGTGCACGCTGCCGCTGGTCATGCACTCGGGTACCGCCAAGGCGCGCAGCGCCGGCAAGGTGTACCTGGGCATCCTGCTGTTCACCAGCATCGGGTTGCTGCTACCGGCGGTCACCTGGGTGGCGCTGGCCGCCGGCACGCTGGATTTCCGGCCCGGCGGCGTGATGGCCGATGCCGGCCTGTCGCACGCGGCGCTGGCGGTGCTGGTCGCGCTGTTCGTGTTCGGCACCGCCAAGGCTGCCGTCATGCCGCTGCACCGCTGGCTGCCGGCGGCGATGGTGGCACCGACGCCTGTCAGCGCGCTGCTGCACGCGGTGGCGGTGGTCAAGACCGGCGTGTTCGCGTTGCTCAAGGTCATGACCTACACGATCGGCATCGATACGCTGCAGGGCGCCAACGCTGCCGCCTGGGTGCTGCCGGTGGTCGCCTTCACGATCATCGCCTCGTCCTGCGTGGCGTTCACCAAGGACAACCTGAAGGCGCGGCTGGCCTACTCGACCATCAGCCAGCTGTCCTACATCGTCATGGCGGCGCTGCTGGCCACCTCGCTGTCGATCAGCGGCGGCGCGTTCCACATCGTCACCCACGCGTTCGCCAAGATCACGCTGTTCTTCTGCGCCGGGGCGATCCTGGTGACCGCGCACAAGGAGAACATCTCCGACATGGACGGGCTGGGACGACGCATGCCGGTGACCTTCGCCTGCTTCGCGATCGGCACCGTCGGCATCATCGGCATCCCGCCGGCGGCCGGATCCTGGAGCAAGCTGATGATCGCCGGCGGCTCGTTCGACACCGGCACGGTGTTCTGGGCGCTGGTGCTGATGTTCTCCACGCTGCTGAACATCGCCTACCTGGCGCCGATCCCGATCCGCGCCTTCTTCAGGCCCGACCCCGGCGTGCCGGCGGGCAGCCCTTCGCCGCGCGAGGAGACCTCGGCGCCGATGCGCTGGGCGCTGACGCTGACCGCGGCGCTGACGCTGCTGCTGTTCCTCTTCCCGGGTCCGCTGATCGATCTGCTGGAGCTGATCCGATGGCGCTGACACACCGGTCGACACATCGGTCGACACACCACGGGCACGCACGCTGATGGCCGCTCACATTCCCGATCGTCCGGTGAAACTGCTCGGCGCGCTGTGCGCGCTGCTGTTCGTGCTGGACTTCTTCGTCGACCGGCACCCGCACGTGCCCGGTGAAGGCTTCCCGGCCTTCTACGCCATCGTCGGGTTCGGCTCGTTCACGCTGATCGTGCTGGGCGCCAAGAAGCTGCGCACCTTCATCCGCCGCGACGAGACCTTCTACGGCGACCGGGCGGTCGATGCCGAGGCGTATCCGGACGCCGGACTGGATCGAAAGGAGGCGTCGGAATGAGCCTGCTGCTCGCGCCACCGGCGTTCTACCTGATCGCAGCGGTCGCCTGTCCGTTCGTGCCGGCGCGGTGGCGCCCGGCGCTGCTGCTGGGCGTGCCGGTGCTCGGCCTGATCGCGATCCTGAACACCGACATGGGCCTGCACGCCCAGTGGCAGGTGCTCGGTTTCGAGCTGAGCTTCGTGCGCATGGACCCGCTGGCGCGCATCTTCGCGATCATCTTCTCGATCGCGGCCTTCCTGGGCGGGCTGTACGCCTGGCACGTGCGCGACACCATGCAGCAGGTCGCCACGCTGGGCTACGCAGGCTCGGCGATCGGCGGTGTGCTGGCCGGCGACCTGATCGTGCTGTTCCTGTGGTGGGAGGGCACCGCGATCGCCTCGGTGTTCCTGATCTGGGCGCGCCGCACCAAGGCGGCCATGGACACCGGCATGCGCTACCTGATCATCCAGGTGCTGTCCGGCGTGCTGCTGCTGGCGGGACTGCTGCTGCACTACCACGACACCGGCTCGATCGCGTTCGAGCATCTGGGGCTGGTCAGCATGGGCACCTTCCTGATCTTCATCTCGTTCGGCATCAAGTGCGCGTTCCCGCTGATGCACAACTGGCTGCAGGACGCCTATCCGGCGGCCACCGTGACCGGCACCGTGGTGCTGTCCGCGTTCACCACCAAGATGGCGGTGTACGCGCTGGCGCGCGGCTACGCCGGCACCGACATCCTGATCTGGATCGGCGCCATCATGACGCTGTTCCCGATCTTCTTCGCCGAGATCGAGAACGACCTTCGGCGCGTGCTGGCCTACAGCCTGAACAACCAGCTCGGCTTCATGGTGGTGGGCATCGGCATCGGCACCGAGCTGGCGCTGAACGGCACCGCCGCCCACGCGTTCGCCCACATCCTGTACAAGGCCCTGCTTTTCATGAGCGTGGGAGCGGTGCTGTACCGCACCGGTACCTCCAAGGCCTCGGAGCTGGGCGGGCTGTACCGCACCATGCCGGTGACCGCGACCTGCTGCCTGATCGGCGCCGCCTCGATCAGCGCCTTTCCGCTGTTCTCGGGATTCGTGTCGAAGTCCCTGATCCTGTCGGCCGCCTCGTACGAGGGCTACTACGTCGCCTGGTTCGCGCTGCTGGTGGCCTCGGCCGGTGTGCTGAGCCATTCGGGCATCAAGGTGCCGTACTTCATCTTCTTCGCCGAGGACTCGGGCAAGCGTCCGGCCGAGGCGCCGTGGAACATGCGGGCGGCGATGATCATCACCGCGTTCCTGTGCGTGTTCGTCGGCGTGTTCCCGGGCACCCTGTACGCGCTGCTGCCGTTCGAGGTCGACTACCACGCCTACACGGTCGCGCACGTGCTCACGCAGATGCAGCTGCTGTGCTTTGCCCTGCTGGCGTTCGTGTTCCTGATGAGAAGCGGTCTGCACCCGCCCGAGGTGCGCGGCATCAACGTCGACAGCGACATCCTCTACCGGCGCTGGATCCCCAGCATCATGCCGGAGCTGGTCGGCGAGGTCGTCGGCTTCAATGCGCGCATTCGCACCCGGCTGCTCGGCCTGTTGCACGGCACCATCGCCTCGGCGGCGCGCGTGTCGCGACCCGGGCAGGTGCTGGCGCGCGGCTGGAGCGTGGCCAGCATGATGCTGATCGTGGTGATCGTCATGGCGGTGGTGCTGTTCGGCAACCTGATCGTGCGCGGCGGCTGAGCGGCCGGGCGCGATTGGCCGACGCGATGCGCACGCCGTCCGACGAGCACGAGGACCGGCTGACGGCGCGGCTGCTTCACCATCGCCAGGCGTCACTCGCGCCAGGGGATCCCCTGTCGCCGCCGATCGTGCCGGCAGCGCCCTTCCACCTGCCGGGCGAGCCGGAGGCGCCGTTCGTCTACGGACGCACGTCCAATCCGACCTGGGAGGCCTGCGAGGCGGCGCTGACGCTGCTCGAACAGGCGCCCTCGCTGCTGTTTCCGTCCGGCATGGCGGCCATCGGCGCGGTGCTGATGGCGACGTTGCGTGCCGGGGACACGGTGGTGGTGCCTTCGGACGGCTACTACGTGACACGTCGGATCGTGCAGCGGTTCCTGGAGCCGCTGGGGGTCGTCGTGCGAGAGCACGCCACGATCGACTTCCACGCAGCGCCCATGCAGGGGACCAGGCTGGTGGTGTGCGAGTCGCCGTCCAACCCCGGACTCGAGGTGTGCGACATCGCCGCGGTGGCCGAAGCCGCACGGGCGGCCGGCGCCTGGCTGGCGGTGGACAACACGACCATGACGCCGTTGCTGCAACGACCGCTCGAACTCGGCGCGGACATCGTCATGGCGGCGGACACCAAGGCGCCGGGCGGTCATTCCGACCTGCTGGCGGGCCACGTCGCCACCCGCGATGCGGCGCTGCTCGAACGTCTTCATGAGTGGCGCACCGCCTCCGGCGGCATCGCCTCGCCGTTCGACGCCTGGTTGCTGCACCGCGGCCTGGAAACGCTGGAACTGCGGCTCAGCCGCATGTGCGACAGCGCGCAGGCGATCGCCGCGCGCCTGCAGGCGAGGGCCGAGAAGGGGGGCACGCTGTCGGTGCGCCATCCGGGCCTGAAGGCGGACCCCGCGTATCCGAAGGCGCGCCGGCAGATGCGGCGCGGCGGCTTCCTGATCGGGCTGACGCTACCGGATGCGCGCTCGGCCGATGCCTTTCTGGGCGATTGCGCGTTGCTCGCCGAGAGCACCAGTTTCGGCGGGGTGCACAGCTCCGGCGAACGCCGGGCGCGGTGGGGCGATGCGGTGCCCGACGGATTCGTGCGGTTGTCGATCGGGTGCGAACCGCTCGAACCGCTGTGGAAGGCGATCGAGGTCTCGTTGTCGCGTATCGGCTGTTGACGGAAGCTGTCGGACGGTCAATCGCGTCGTCGACGCCGGCTG
>Ga0209303_1001520_pt1 | contig 14050 bp, 11 predicted proteins | sample SidtaG_3_FD_187449 | JGI IMG/M metagenome (GOLD analysis project Ga0209303, IMG submission 187449) | Marine algal microbial communities from Sidmouth, United Kingdom - Sidmouth_Asex1 metaG (SPAdes) (version 2) | ecosystem: Host-associated > Algae > Red algae > Unclassified | place: Sidmouth... | reverse complement strand
TGGTCTATAGTTTTCGTGCTTATCCCATTTATTTCTTCCATACATCATAATTTTATCGTAATTTAGTGATTTTTAAAACCATTTAACCTAATTAATGACTTTTTTTTCAAGGGGGTAGAAATGTAGGATTTATTACTTTTCGTTTAACTATATTTTTGGCATCAAGGTCTATCAATGCATGTCCTTTTATGAATAAATAGGTCGTTTGAGATGTCAATCCTTTTTTTGCCAATACCTGTTTCACCTCCTCAATTTCTCTCGTAGTATAAATCCCTTTCAAACTTGATAGTTTTGCATTGACATTGGTTTGAAGTTGATTGAGTTCGTTTTTTCCGTTATTGGAAAGGTCGGGATAGTCCGAAATTTTACCCGTTTTCTGGAAATCGCTGATAGAAAACAGTCCATTTTCTTTCTTTTCACTCAATACCGATAAAACAAATAATTCATAAACGATTTCCGAATATGCAGTCAGAAAAACATTGAAATCAAAAGTACTTTGCCCTGTTAGATGCAGAATGATGTCTTGAAGATTCGTTGCAAAACAATAATGATTTTCGATAGAATAGGTGTAGGCTTGGAAAACAGTATTAGTCGTACTAAAGGTGTGTGAATCAAGTAGATAGTTGTAGTCGCTATCTACGCAAACGATGAATTGCGTATCGGTATGCGGATAAAATTTAACACATTCTCCGCTTCCACTTCTGTGTTCCTCCTTTTCCACAGCCAATAAATTTGAATTATAATAAAACTCGTATTCTTTGTTTGGTTTGGCGTGTTTTAGGGCATTGCGCCAGAAATGTTCATCTTCCTCGCCTTCGAGATATACGGCTGCATCTGCGTTCAAAAAATCAATCGCTTGAGATTTCAAAAATGCACTGATTGCGTCGTATTCTGCAAACGTATTTATGGAATTAGTCATAAAAAAGTTCTTCTATTCTAAATTTCTTATATCCCCATCCTTTGCCAAATATCCCTGGTGAATGTGTCGCGATAATTAATTGACAGTTAGGATTTAGTTCTCTTAAGGTGTTTATTAATTTTTGTTGCCAAATGATGTGCAGCGATATTTCTGGCTCATCCAAGAGTAGCACAGAGGGTTTTTCATCTTGAAGAAAGACTTTAAAAAAGATAAGAAGTAATTGTTTTTCCCCTGCTGATAAATCGTGAATAAAAATATCTTTCTCCTGTACTTTATGACGAAATTTAATACTATTTGTTTTTTCGTCTGTTAATATTTCTTTGTATGAATGTTCAAAATATTCATTAATTATAGAGAAAAACGTTTGTATTTTCTGTTGGTAATTTTGATAATCTTTAATATCGCCTGATGTACTTGCCAATTTATTCAAACGATAGTCCAAAAAAGTATAAGAGTCTTGCTTTTCTTTTCTGTAAATGAGGTCCTCTAATTCAATTTCTAATAATGTTCGCAGTCTTAATCTTGGGTCGGAATTATTGAAATTTTTTAATATTCTTTCTGCCCTTGACATTGAAATAGGAACATCAAATGTATTTATACTTGATATTTTCCCAACATCGGGGTTCCCCCACTCACCTCCTCCACTTATTTTTTTTTCGTCGTTAAACGTCACTTTAACATCCGTTTTATGATGTGAGAATTTCATTTTTCTGCGAAAATCATTACTATCACCTTCATCTGGATGAGATGGATGGAAGGGATGATTGAATATATTTTCAATTATCCCAAAAATCGTCGTCTTACCACTCCCATTAATACCTATTAAAATATTCACATCATCATTCAATTCCCATTTGAAATTATAGCGACCCCATAGATTTTCAATTTCTATGGCATTTATTTTTTCTACACGATGAGGACGACGAAATTCACGCATTTTTTAAAATAAAAATAATAAACAAAATTTAACAAACACAAATATACAAAAAAAAGACCCACCGAAACGGCAGGTCTTTATATCTCACGAGCGAAATTTAAACTTAAACTTCCACTTAAACTTAATTACCCTTCAAGCGCAGCTACACCGCCCACAATCTCCGAGATTTCTCTCGTAATTGCTTCTTGACGTGCTTTGTTGTAGTCAATTTTCAGTTCTTTCAAGAGGTCGTCGGCATTGTCGGTGGCTTTTGCCATTGCTGTCATACGTGCGCCGTGTTCGGAGGCGTGTGTATCGAGCAGGTATTTGTGGAACTGCGTCTTTAAGATAGAAGGAACCATGTGTTTCAATAGTTGATCTGCCGATGGCTCGAAGATAAATAAGGCGTTTTGTCCGCCTGTGCTATCGGTTTCGACTGTTTCTGGCTCTACTTTTTGTATCGGTAAAAACTGTTCGGTTTTGTAATATTGTACGGCTGCATTCTTAAATTCGCCGTAGGCAACTTCGATTTTGTCATAAGTTTTATCGTCAAAACTATCCATGATAGCCTGTGAAACGAGTGCCGTATTACTGAAAGAAAGGTCTTCAAAAAGCCCAACATTATCGGTGATAAAATTGATGTCTTTATAGCGACTTTTGAAGTATTCGTAGCCTTTTTTACCAACAAACATCATCGTCAAATTGCGAGACTTGCGTTGTGCGGCATATTTGTTCTCTACCAATTTCACTGCTTCTTTATTGATAAAACTATTGAAAGCGCCACAAAGCCCTCTATTTGAGGTCACGACGACTATCAATACATTTGTTTCCTGTCTTTCTACTGCGTAAGAGATTTCCACCTCACCGCTTAGATTGGAAACGATATTGGAGAGCATCGAATTTTGCTTGACCGAATACGGACGCATCTTTACGATAGCTTGTTGAGCGCGGCGCAGCTTTGCAGCTGATACCATTTTCATCGCTTTCGTAATTTGCTTGGTCGAAGCAATCGAACTAATCCTATCCCGAACTTCTTTTAAATTAGCAGCCATATTTTATGTGCTGATGTGCTGGTGTGCTGATGTGCTGATGTGCTATCGTGTTATCGTGTTAAGGTGTTATCGTGTTATCGTGTAGTATTTAAAACTAAAACACGATAATACACTAACACCTTAACACGTCAACACGTCAGCACATCAGCACGTCAGCACATCAGTACGTGTTATCTATACTGTTTAGAAAGACTTGCTGCCAATTCCTTAACGGTTTTGATAGCTTCGCTTGATAATTTACCTGATTTGAAGGTATCAAGTACGTCTCTGTGGTTTTGCTCCATTTCCATGAGGAAAATAGACTCAAATTCTTTCACTTTATCCACTGGTACATCTTTCAACAAACCTTGTGAACCCAAATAAATAATCGCCACTTGTTTTTCTACTGCTACCGGAGAATATTGTGGTTGTTTGAGAATTTCTACGTTACGTGCGCCTTTGTCGAGTACAGCTTTTGTGGCTGCATCAAGGTCAGAACCGAACTTTGAGAATGCCTCTAACTCACGGTATTGTGCTTGGTCGAGTTTGAGTGTACCCGATACTTTTTTCATCGACTTTATCTGCGCCGAACCACCTACACGCGATACCGAAACTCCTACATTAATCGCTGGTAATACACCTGCGTTGAAAAGGTTGGATTCGAGGAAAATTTGACCGTCGGTAATCGAAATTACGTTGGTCGGGATATAGGCAGATACGTCACCCGCTTGGGTCTCGATAATCGGCAATGCTGTCAATGAACCACCACCTTTTACGAGTCCTGCTTTTTTCAGAGACTCAGGAATATCGTTCATTTGATTAGCGATTTCATCGTTGTTGATGATTTTTGCCGCACGCTCCAGAAGGCGAGAGTGTAGGTAAAATACATCACCCGGATATGCCTCACGCCCTGGCGGACGACGAAGCAAGAGAGAAACCTCACGGTAAGCCACCGCTTGTTTTGACAAATCATCGAAAATAATCAATGCCGGACGACCTGTATCGCGGAAAAACTCGCCAATACAGGCTCCCGAAAACGGTGCGTAAAACTGCAAAGGTGCAGGGTCGGCAGCCGAAGCAGAGACGATAACAGTGTAATCCATAGCTCCGTTGTCTTCCAAAACCTTAGCCACTTGGGCTACGGTAGAAGCTTTTTGTCCTACGGCTACGTATACGCAATATACAGGCTCACCTGCATCAAAAAATTCTTTTTGGTTGAGAATCGTATCAATCGCAATTGCGGTTTTACCCGTTTGGCGGTCACCAATAATCAACTCACGTTGTCCACGACCAATAGGAATCATCGCGTCGATAGCTTTGATACCGGTTTGTAGTGGTTCACTTACTGGTTGGCGATAGATAACACCCGGTGCTTTACGCTCCAATGGCATCTCATACGTATCGCCTTTGATGGGTCCGCGTCCGTCGATAGGTGCGCCGAGTGCATCGACTACACGTCCGACCATACCTTCACCCACATTGAGCGAAGCGATACGACCTGTACGACGTACTGTATCGCCTTCTTTGATGGAATCAGAGCTACCCATGAGTACGATACCTACGTTGTCTTCCTCCAAGTTGAGAACGATAGCCTGAATATCATTATCAAATTTGACCAACTCACCCGCACGAGCGTTATTGAGTCCGTAAACACGAGCGATACCGTCACCGACTTCGAGTACTGAACCTACTTCCTCAAGGTCAGCAGCAGTCTTAAAACCGGAAATTTGTTCTTTTAATATTGCTGATATTTCATCAGGTTTGACATCAACCATAATGTATTTAATTTTGAATGAGTGAATTTTGAATGAATGAATATTAATGAATGAGTGAATGAATTTTGAATGAATGAATCATGCAGCATCTGTATAATTCATTCATTCACTCATTCAAAATTCATTCATTACAAATTCTTAACGTATTCGTTTTTATTAAATTCTTTTTTAATTTGCTCCAGTTTGTGCCGTACGCTGGTGTCGTACAATTTATCATCATATCGTAGGATGAAACCGCCGATAAGTGCGGGGTCTACTTTTACCTCCAATTCGATATTATCATCCACTGTCTTGCTAAGGTTAATTTTAGCGAGAATACCGTCGATAGCTGCTTGGCTCAATTGCTCAGCAGTCGTCAGCGTAACAGATGATACGTGTTTTAGTTTTTTGTACTGAATGGTAAACTCCGTCACCATTTCGGGCAGATAATCTTCTCTACCTTTTTTCAATACAACATTGAGAAATTTATTGGTCAAATCCCCCACTTTGGTATCAAATAAAGCCTTGAAGACCTTCGCCTTTTTTTCTGACGAAATGATAGGACTTTTAATGAGTGATATGAAATCAGCATTGCCGCAAACTGCTTTGATATACTGCATGTCACTGTTGATATCCTCAAGTTTGTTTTGCTCTACTGCCAAATCTACTAAGGATTTGCTATATCGCGTGGCTATTCTTTCTACAGACATTTTTATTAATGGTTAATGGTTAATTGTTAATGGTTAACGGTTAATTTCTTTTTTAATGATTAATAAATTTTCGCGTAGCGAAAATGAAATATTAACCATTAACCGTTAACCATTAACCATTATATATTGATTTCTTCGATTAGTTTGTTCACAAAATTAACTTGTTCAGATTCTCCTTTGAGTTCTTTGCGAATAACTTTTTCGGCAATGCTGAGTGCCATTTTGCCCGATTGATTTTTCACGTCGATGAGCATTTCCATTTTGCGGTTGCTGATTTCTTCCATCGCGCTCGCTACTTTTTTACGGTATTCATCATCCGCGCGCTTTTTGGCATCTTCGATGATTTGCTCCTTCATTTCCTTTGCATCACGCAACATCTGTGTGCGCTCTTCGCGGGCTTGTACAAGCAATTCTTCGTTTTCTGCCTTTAGATTTGCCATCTCTGCGCGCGCAGTGTCGGCAGAACTCAAGGCTTCATCAATCGCATCTCCACGGGCTTTCAAGCCTCGGCTGATAGGTCCGAGACCGTATTTCGCCAATAGGAAAACAAGGATGCCAAAAATCAAAACCGTCCAAAATAGTAAACCTATCTCGGGACGCATCGGAGCAAAATCTATATCGAGTAAAAACATTTTATATGATTTAGAGACGAGAGAGGAGAGACCAGAGATAAGAGATTGCTCTCGTCTCGCGTCTAATTTTTTCAAAGAAAAAAAAACTGGGCTACTCACCAACCGCTTTCGCCAAGTTTTAAATTTATGGTAGCTGTGAATTAACCTGCTTGAAGCAAACCAACAACGATGGCAAAAATCGCTGCACCCTCTACGAGTGCTGCCAATACCAATGCGTTGGTAAATAATTGTCCTGCCATTTCTGGTTGACGAGCCATAGATTCTAAGGCTTTGCTACCAATCATACCTACACCGAGACCCGCAGCTAGAGCAGCAAGTCCGGCACCAATTGCACCTAATCCGGTCATAATTGATGTGATTTATATAAATGAAAAAATTGTAGAGACGCGATTAATCGCGTCTCTACGGTAAAATTTTATTAATGTTCGTGATGCGGTTCTTCTACCGCTTGACCAATGTAAACAGATGCCAGCGTCATAAAAATGAACGCTTGCAAGAATGCCACGAGTAATTCGAGAACATTCATAAAGAGGACAAAAATGGTGGAAACAACTGCGCCAAGTGCGCCGCCGCCTATACTTTGACCATTATTGCCGAAGATAAATATAAGACCAACCAAACTCAGGATAACGATGTGTCCGCCCGTGATGTTCGCAAAAAGACGTAAGGTAAGCGTTCCTGGCTTGATGAGGAAATTTGAGAAAAATTCGATGACTGCCATGATGGGCTTCATCAAAACAGGTAAGCCAGGCATCCAGAGCATATGTCCCCAGTAGTGTTTGTTGCCACTAAAGAGGTAAACAACAAGCGTGACGAGTGCCAATGCCAATGTAATGGCGAGATTTCCGGTAGCATTGAAGCCAAAACCGGGTATCAAGCCCATAAGGTTGAGCGCGACAATGAAGAAGAATATCGTGAGGAGAAAAGGTGAGTATTTGATGTATTTTGGTCCGACGATTGGCTTGATGACATTGTCGGTAAGGAATACGATGAGTGGTTCAAATACCGCTTGCATTCCTTTGGGTGATTCGCCCGGCGCACGCTTGTAGCGACTTGCCATGCGCGAGAAAATGAACAATAAGAGGAAGGAAGCCAATAGCATCGCTACGACAGCTTTAGAGATAGAGAAATCGTACCATTTGCCAGGATTGCCTGTGAGTGCGCCTGCTTCGGTGAGTTCGTAAGTTTTGCCATTGGCACAAACTTTCGAGCCATCCATATTGAAACTGACCGCCACAGATTCGTCTTGCGGAAAGCCAGTGCCGGGCATTGGACGTTTTACATTGCCGTGGAAGGAAACGTAACCTTTATAGCTATCATGTCCGTGATGAAATTTGCTGGAAAGGAAGGCGTCAACGCCTTTGTCTTTTGCATACAAAATACAAGGTAGCGGAATCGAAAAGTTACCGACTACGTGTATCTCGTTGGCATCGCTGATATGGTTGAGAACCGTTTCGTTATACTCTGCTTGATTGAAATCTCTCACTCCGGTTTTGTGTTCGTAACCATCGCATGGTGCAGCGTGACTATGCGTATGACCGTGATCGCTTCCTGAATGGCCGGCGTGGTCGTGACCGTTGTGGTCATGCCCATCTTGTGCCAACACAGTTCCGGCTACGAAAAATGCAATGAATAAGGTGAGAATAAAGGGATATTTTGATGTACTTTTCGCCATTTTTACAGCTTTTGTCGTCCTGTTTCTAAAAATCAGTGCAAAGGTAGGGTTTTATTCGCTGAAAAGAAAGTGCGTTTTTACTTTTTCTTAAGCACTTTTACTTCCTTATTAATATAGTGGGCAAATATAGTGTAATTATAATTTGGCAGGTAAAAAACGCTTTAAAAGATTATTTTAGATGCAGTGCGAACTACCATAATAATAGTGTGGCACAAATAATAAGGGTTTATTTTATTTTGTGGATAGTGGTTTTGCTTTTTCCATTTTTTCTAATAAAAAATTTATATCGTGAATAAAATAATTGTCGAATCACTAATTAGAGATAAAAAAGTTGAGTCTACATTAAGTGAAAGAAATTAAATAACATGTGCCATTATACTCGTCTTTTTTCCGTCTAAGAATCCTTTGAAATCCTTATCCCGAATCGGGGTTCGGGACAGGCTGTAGCTAAGGCAATGTGCGGCTTTCAAAAAATCCTTAGACAAAAAAAATACTTCGCATTATGGGACATCTTATTTAATTTCTTTCACTAAGTACAAAAAAATACAATTTTAACGAAATTTAATTTTGTATTTTATTATAAATAATTTCATTAAAATATTTATATTTAAAATAAATTGAATTTATAATTCTAAAAATAAATTAGTTAAAAATTAATAAATAACTTAGTAACGAGCAAATAATAAGTTTACGATTTCAACGAGATTATTTTGTCCTTAGTTTTCTTCTTGAAAGTGGGAGTTTATCGGGGTAAATGACTGTTTTCGAGGAGGAAAATAAGGGCAAAAGAAGCCGTCCAAATCGTGAAGTTATTATTTACTCGTTACTTAATAACTAGACTTTGGACGTGAGTTGACATTTATTTTTTTAATAAAAAACTAACTGTCAATCAATAACATATAAAATAATTTATTTTTTGGATGTTTATGAAGCTCCCCTTCCGACCAGACGGGCGAAAAATAGAAATTTTAAACTATGCAGAGGTAGCTTATTTTATACATTCAAACCATTGATTATCAAACAATTAAAAACATCACTTTATGGTATTTTTTTGTTAAAAAAAATGTCATACGTCCAAAGTCTAGTTAATAAGTATTTATCATTTTAATTTAAAAATAAAATTTCATCTTTTCGAATACTCATACTTATTAAGGTAGACTCAAAGTTCATTACTGGACTTTAAACATTAGGTAACTGGGAAATTAGGTAATTAGGCTAACGAAAGCATAATTCGCTATTTATCAACATAATAAAAATTTTAATAAAGTTAATTTAAATTGAGTGTGTCACAAATCGGTGGCATTAAAGGTACGGTAGTACCGTCCCCGTTTATAGCAAGGTCTAAAGAACAACCGATTAAGGTACGTAGTACCGACACCGTTAGCGCGTACAAACGGTGTCGGTGCTACGCACCTTGATTAGCTTTGGGTTTGCTTTTTCTACAAACGGGGTCGATGCTAACGCATCTTATCGGTATCGCAATGACCACCGATTTGTGACACACTAAATAGAGTTTATGTTAGAAACATCGACTCATTCCATTACAGCATTACAGCATTGTAGCATTATCGAATTATAGCATTAAAAGGTGTAGGCTACGCGAAATGTAATGAGTCGATGGACTTGTCGTCCGATTTTATTGATGCTGTAGGTCGAGTGTTCCCATTGAATATTGACCCCGATATTTTGTGTGACATAATAGGTAAATCCGCCGATGAAATTGACATCGCCATCTCTATAATTGCCTGCTATGGTGTCTGTTACATCCAAATCATTGCTATCAATAAAACTTGAATTAACGAGCCGACCATAGGCAAAACCTGTGCTAAACATCCAGCGTTGGTCGATATAATTAATCATCACAGGGATTTGTGCATAAGCCATTCGGAAACGTTGGGCGCGATAAATACCATCGTCCTGATTGCCGGGCGAACTGCCCAATTGTGTGAACCCAATACCCACACTCGGCTGAAAACGTCCAACCCAATCCGTCCTGTCCAACAAAATATTGACTTGTCCGCCGACATTCACACCGACTTTATTGAAGCCTGCCAAATCATCGCCATCAATTTGAGAAGCATTAAATCCGGCGAGCAAAGTCAGCCGAAAACGAGCATTTTCACTGCCCCCAATCGTTTTGCCATCTGTTAAATCGCCTTGTGCCTGCACCCACATTGGGAGTAGCACGAGTAATATTATTATTGTTTTTTGCATAAAAAATATAATTGTACGAAACGTAGCACGGCACTTCTAACCCGTGTTTCACGTTGGAGAAGCTAATATTTCGATATACACGGGCTGAAAGCACTGTGCTGCGTCTCTAATAATTCTAAAATTAAACTTACCTTTGAAAGGTTCTGCTGAAATAAGGATATTTTTAAATTATTTTATAATAAAAAATATTTATAAATAATTCATTTTTAATAATAAATAAATTACAAAATAATTTTAATTAATTAAAAAATGGCTATATTTCAGTGCGACCTTAGAAGAAAAAATTACGGCGCATTATGGAACAATTTATTTAATTTCTTTCACTTACGTAGCTCGGCTATGCGCGTCAAATTTAGCCAAACATATAAAAAAAATAACTTCTTCATTTGGGGTAGATTATTTTCTTCCTCTTCCCTAACGTAGCGATAGCGGAGTGGAGAGAGTGCCGGATAGCCCGACCCCCGACTGATAAGGAGGGGGATACGCCCAAATTTTCATTCACTTCACTGGATTTGTCAAAGAACCAGTTTTTCTTTATGCGAGCCAAATTTGACGCGAATAACGAGTTATTTAAGGAGAATTTGGTGAAGTAAGTAGTGGGACAAAAATAGGCTTACAATTTTGACGTGGTTATTTTTTCGATATTTTTTCTTACAAAAACCGCACATAGCCTACGCTACGTAAGGATTTTTGTAGGGAAAAATAGCGGAAAAAGAAACCGTCAAAAAGTAAGGATATTTTTGTCTCACTACTTAGTACACTGTTTCACAAATTTATTTACTTTTTTGAGTATTTCTTTTAAAATGACTCTTCACCAAAAAATCCTTAAATACAGTGAGTATTCGCGTCATTTTTGATTCGATTCATTTCAAAATAAACGTCAAAAAATGTAAATAAATTTATAAAACAGTGTACTTAGTTAATTTTTAAATAAAAAAATTGGTTCTTTTACAGATCCCGTGATTGTTCGTTTTTCTGCCTCGCGATTGTTCGTCCCTTGCGTAAGGGATAGTAGGTGTTGTTTGAACGTAAGGGAAGACGAAAAAAATAATCTACCCGTCTGAATTGTTCTTTTTCTTATATGTTTCACTAAATCTTCCTTACGTAGCTCGGCTATGCGCGTCAAATTTAGCCAAACATATAAAAAAAATAACTTCTTCATTTGGGGTAGATTATTTTCTTCCTCTTCCCTAACGTAGCGATAGCGGAGTGGAGAGAGTGCCGGATAGCCCGACCCCCGACTGATAAGGAGGGGGATACGCCCAAATTTTTATTCACTTCACTGGATTTGTCAAAGAATCTTATGTTTTACTCATTTACTTATTAAAAATGAAAGGAAAAATCAACATAAAAGACCTCAAAAAAAAGGTCGCTGCTGAAGAAATCGAAACCATTGTCGTTGCCTTCACCGACCACTACGGACGGCTGACGGGCAAGCGATTTGATGCCGAATTTTTCCTTGAATCTACGGCAAAAAGCGGTACACACGGCTGCGATTATCTCCTCACCACCGACATGGAAATGGAACCCGTCGAAGGCTACGAATTTGCCAATTGGGAACTCGGCTATGGCGACTTCCACCTTGTACCCGACATGAATACTTTGCGGCTCGCGGATTGGCTCGACAAAACAGCGATAGTCTTGTGTGATTTACAAAATGAAAAAACACACAAGCCAGTCGAAGTCGCGCCGCGTTCCATTTTACGCAAACAATTAGAAGCGGCACAAAAGACTGGTTATGAATGTTTTGCAGCATCCGAATTAGAATATTATTTATTTGAAAATAACTATCGTGAAGCGTTTAAAAAGCATTATCACGACTTACGTCCTGTTGGTTGGTATCTCGAAGATTACCATATCTTACAAGGCACTCGGACGGAAGCCTACACCGCCGCCGCACGCCGACATTTGAAAAAATCTGGTGTTCCTGTCGAGACATCAAAGGGCGAATGGGGCTTAGGTCAGCACGAATTAAACGTCCGCTATGCCGAAGTGTTGGAGATGGGCGACCGCCACGTTATTTACAAACAATGCCTTAAAGAACTCGCCGATAAAATGGGATTGTCCGTCACTTTTATGGCAAAATTCCATGAAGACCGTGCGGGGTCGAGTTGCCACATCCACATGAGTTTATGGAAAGATGGTAAAAATGCTTTTGCAGGCAATCAGTCCTTCGGTCCCGTTAAAGGGTCGGATATATTCAAGTGGTTTCTCGGTGGCTGGATAGCAAAAACGGCAGAGGTCATGCCCTTCTACGCCCCTACGGTCAATTCCTACAAAAGATATGTCGATGCGTCGTGGGCACCCACTCGTCTCGCATGGAGTTATGACAATCGGACGGCTGGTTTTCGCGTCGTCGGTAAGGGCGAAAGTTTGCGGATTGAGTGTCGTATTCCCGGCGCAGATTGTAACCCATATTTGGCTTTTGCTGCCTCACTCGCTTGCGGATTATACGGTATAAAAAACAAAATCGAACCACCTGAAATTTTTGAAGGCGATATTTATGCAGCGAAAGGTTTACCGCATGTACCCCGTTCGCTCGCAGAAGCAACCGAGCAATTTGCCAATAGTAAATTCGTCAAAAAGACCTTTGGGAAAAAAGTAGTCGAACATTATACGCATCATTTCAACATGGAGCAAAATGCTTATAATCAATCCGTTACCGATTGGGAACGGAAAAGATATTTTGAAAGAATATAAACGTAGCGCGGTACTTCCAGTCCGCGTCCCGTAGCGTGGTGCTTCCAGCCCGCGCCGCATTAGTTTAGCTTTCCATACGCGGAGAACGAGCTAGAAGCATCGTTCTACGGTCGCGGACTGGAAGCATCGTTCTACGGTCGCGGACTGGAAGCATCGTTCTGCGGTCGCGGACTGGAAGCATCGTTCTACGGTCGCGGACTGGAAGCATCGTTCTACGGTCGCGGACTGGAAGCATCGTTCTACGGTCGCGGACTGGAAGCATCGTTCTACAATCGCGGACTGGAAGTGCCGCGCTACATTTACACAATTTTTAAAAAATGCGATTAGAAAATAAAATCACCCTCATCACGGGGGGCAGTAGTGGCATAGGTAGAGCAACTTGCCTGTTATTCGCCGAAGAGGGCGCGAAGGTGGTGGTCGTTGACATCAACGAAAAAGAAGGCGCAGCCACCGTCGAAATGATAAAAAAAGACGGCGGTGACGCTGCCTTTTTCAAAGCCGACATCTCGAAGGCGGCGGACTGTGAAGCGATGACAAATTTTACCGAAAAAAAATACGGCGGACTACACGTTTTATTTAACAATGCAGGTATCATGCACAGCGACGACGGCGACAGCCAATCTACCGAAGAAGATGTATTCGACCTGACCATGAATATCAATGTAAAAGGGGTATTTTTCGGTTGCAAATACGGTATTCCGCTGATACGCAAATCGGGTGGCGGTTCTATCATCAATACGGCTTCGTTTGTGGCGCATCTTGGCGCGGCGACTCCGCAGATTGCCTACACCGCAAGCAAGGGCGCAGTGCTGGCGATGTCGCGCGAACTCGCCGTCATTCATGCACGTGAAGGTATCCGCGTAAATGCCCTGAGTCCGGGTCCGCTACGCACCGAGTTGTTGATGAAATTTTTGAATACAGAGGAGAAAAAACAACGCCGTCTGGTGCATATTCCAATGGGTAGGTTTGGCGAGGCAGAAGAAATGGCGAAAGCTACTTTGTTCTTGGCTTCTGATGATTCTTCTTATATGACGGGAACGGAGTTTTTGGTCGATGGCGGAATTACGGCGGCTTATGTTACACCTGAGTGAAATGAGGAGATGAATAAATATTTTTCGATAGGGAGTAACACAGGCTTCTACTGGACTTTGGACATTGGGTAATTAGGGAACTGATTAATTAGGTAAATCACTCATTATCAATAAATTACGTTAATTTGCATTTTATTTTAAATTAACTTTATTACAATTTTTATTATATTGATAAATAGCGAATTATGCTTTCGTCAGCCTAATTAGAGAAGACGAAAAAAATAACCTACCCGTCTGAATTGTTCTTTTTCTTATATGTTTCACTAAATCTTCCTAAGTGAAAGAAAATAAATAACTTGCCCCATTATGCTTGTTCTTTTCCCTTCTAAAAAACACAAAAAATAGTTCCGTAGCTATGGCTATGCAACGATTTTTTGAATTCTTTAGAAGAAAAAATTACGGCGCATT
>Ga0209303_1001517_pt1 | contig 14056 bp, 11 predicted proteins | sample SidtaG_3_FD_187449 | JGI IMG/M metagenome (GOLD analysis project Ga0209303, IMG submission 187449) | Marine algal microbial communities from Sidmouth, United Kingdom - Sidmouth_Asex1 metaG (SPAdes) (version 2) | ecosystem: Host-associated > Algae > Red algae > Unclassified | place: Sidmouth... | reverse complement strand
AAACAAGATGATAATATTGAAAGATTACACACAAATTTAACTGGCATTAAAAGAGAACTTAGACCTTTGGTAAGTTATCAAGGAACACCTTTAGTTGGCTGTGATATTGTTAATTCTCAACCGGCAATAAGTAATGTTTTGTTTGATAATTATTGTTGGGAGAACTTAAATCTTGAAAGAATAATACTACACTATAATAAAGAACTTAGAAAGTCTATAAATCATAAGACTGGATTTAAAGATACTCCTGCGATATATAAAACAATTTTAGAAGGGAAAACTCCCAATGACATTAATGAGTTTAAAAATGCTTCATTAGATGGGAGAGTTTATGAATTGATGATGGAAAAGTATGAAGCCATAAAAGGTAAAACTATTAGCAGAGATGAAGTTAAGAAGTTGTATTTAAGTATATTATTTTCACCAACCTTTTACAATAATAAAAACAAACTATATTTAGATTTAAAGCAAGAGTTCCCAAATGTATTTAAAATGTATGAATGGGTAAATACAGGCTATGAAAAGTTTAAAAATGGCACAGGAGTAAAGGCAGGTGAAACTAATGGACATAATGCAAGAGGTAAAGATGAACAATCTGCTGCCTTATCTTTAATACTTCAAAATATAGAATCTAAATTGATATTAGATACTGCTGTTCCTCTAATATTAGAATATGAACCTAATGTACCTATATTTCCATTACATGATAGTATTGTGACTACTTTAGGCAATGAAGTGATAATACATAACTGGATGAAGAAAGCAGCTTTTCAATTATTTGGCTTTACACCACAGGTTAGTATTGAATATAATAAGTGGTTAATCAATTAATACTATCATTATGTTGTTAGATTTAGAGGGTCAGAAATTGAACCAAATTATTTAGAGGTGACGAGTGTTGCAAACCGAATACAAACACAAGATGAGTGAAATTAATTGTGAATAGAATAATACTTACCCATACCTGTAACAAAACCATACTTTCTGATTAACTGCCACCTGCTCAAACTGTAATCTCCCAATTGAGGCTTTATATTGACTCCAGTTATAAATTCAAAAAGTGAATTATCAAAGTTGGAATTTGAAACTTCATTGCCGTCTAAAGTATTATTTACGTTTTCGAAGGCTGATTCAAAAAAGTTGTACTGGGCTTTTGGTATTCTTGATAAATAAGGGCTGCCAATTACACCTGTTGCAGAACCAACATTGCTTGCAGTACTACCAACTAAATTTAGTTTGGCTTCATCATTATCTGGATTTTTATAAACTTCATAGCCTAAGCCAAGTGTTTCTGTAAATATTTTTAATCCTTTAAAAAATGAACTTTTTCTTATTGAAGAAGTATTTCCTAAATTATAGTTACCCTCAACATTGTTTATTGTTTGATTGATAGCTTGGTTTGCATAATGAGAAGTTGGTTTAAACGTAATGCCAATATCATCTTCATACTCATAAGTTGAGTAATCATTAGTCACATTCTCATCAAGATTTTCAGTATTTGAGATATGCTCAACATTATTTGATGGCTCAATATTACTTTCATATTCATAAGTAGTTGGGTTATTATAAATTTCTTTAGCTTGGTTTTCATCTAAGTCTGAATATATTAAGCCTCCAGTCTCATTATAATTTGGGTCTACTTTTATATCTCCCGGACTATTGTCTATTGTTAAATCTTCATATAATTGTTGACCATCTGAAGTAGTGGTTATTTTTTGTTCTGGTGTGCCATCATTATCAGAATCAACAAATTGAATTTCTGAACCATCTGGCATATTGTAAGTTTCTGTACCAGTTTTAGAACTCTCTACTTCCTTAAAAGAGTCAGACAAGTCATCATTTGATGAGTTAAAATTAACCTCATTATTGCTACTGTTTTCATAAGAAGAATTTGTTTCTGTTGCATCTTCATTTAAGTCACCAAAGTTCGTATTTTTAGTTTCTGAAATGGATTCATAAGTTGCCGTTCCGTCTGGTGCAAGGGTTACTTTTTCATCTGGAATGTTATCATCGTTTGTATCAATATATAATATTTCATTTCCATTACCATCTTTTGAAAAATTGGTAATCTCCTGCAAAAGTTCTGCATGGTTATAATTTTTCGGAGTGTTTTCAATATTGTTAACATCTTGCATTGAGCCATCAATAATACCTCCTGTTGAATATGTTTTAGTTTCTATCATCTCTTCCTTTTTAGATTCATATTCCTTTTTAAGATTTTCATAATATTCAAATGTAACTTCATTTTGTTTTTGCACCTCTTTGAACCATAAATACATTTCCTCCTTGTCTTTGGCAATTTGAGCTTGAAATTTCTGATCTTCAATTTTCATTTGTTCTGCAATTTTTTTTTCCTTTTCAGCAAGTTCTCTTATACTATTTCTATAATTTATAAAGTTATCAATCATTAAAGTTGTATTGTGATCTTTATATATCTGCATTTCCACATCACACCCGTTAGTCTTGTTAAGTTCATTTGCTTCATTAACAATTCTTTTACCATTTGCAAAAGTCTTAGCTGCATTGGCAAGACAGTTCCTGTAATTATTTTTTTTATCAGAATCTCCTTTTGGAAGTCTACTTTTAAAACTACCTTCAGGTTTATCAACTTCCTCTCCTGTCTCGTAATCAAAATACCTTACATCTCCATTTTCATAATGCACATCAATAACAGCTCTTGAACTATCTGAACTGGAGTTCGATCCAATTCCTTTACCACTACCATACAAGCTTTCGCATCTTGAATTGTTATTTTTATAAACAGATTTAACTGCATCGGTAAAGACCCTAATACTCTTGTTGTTTTCAGTTTTATGGCACTCAAAATCAGAAACCCAATTTTGATAAATATCCTGCCCATTACAAACAAAACCAAACAACAAAAAACTAAAAATAATTATGTTAGTTAAATTTTTATTCATCATCAATAAATTTAAGGACTAACTTCAAAAATAATTTCTGGTTTTGCTTTTGTAGTAACTCTTGTACTCGATGCTTTTGAAAGTATAACTTTTACTTCACTTTCAGAAGTAAGAATATTAGATGTGGAACATTTCGATTTTACATACCAACTAATTGTATTATCAGTAATAATTTCTACTATTCCTGTATATTCTGAACATACACTTTTTGTATATGAACTTCCACGCACAGTTAGTTCTCCTTCTTGCATCTCAAAGTATGAACCATTCCAGTAACCTTTTGAAACTGAAGTAACGTAAAGATTCGGAAAGTCTATATATTTCTTTAATAACTGTCCATTAATAGTAGCTTTTTCAATGGTTATAATAAGTTCATCGCTTTGATGTTGAATAGTAATTGTAACATCTTCTCTTGGACCTCCAGCACCATAGCTCCTATCAACATAATGCTGTAATTGAGCTACTCTATATGTTGTTTGGCCAAGTTGTAAATGAGTGCTTTTTGTTCCTCCTTTTACTGCTTGAGCGTGGTATTCCCCTGTTAAATCTGGCAATACTTCTTCATATTCCATTATGCTTTCATCTAATTGCATTTCTTCAAATTTGGGTAACTCATCTTCTGAAATTACCTTTGCTTCAAAATCACGCACTTCTAATAATTCATCTGCTTGTTGCATCATTTTATCAAAATGTGTGTTGCTAAAATCTAATTTCCAATTTTCGCCAAAACTTAAATTAACTTCTTCGCCTCTCATTATTTTTATCATTGAAGTAAACATACCTAACTTTTCATCTATTTGCTTAAATACATTATCTTCTATAGCGCTGTTTTCCCATTTATTTATTAAAGCTAAACCTGTATTAATTTTTTGCAAATCATCAATATTTGATTTAATGTTTTCATTGTTTTGTAACAAATAAAGCAATTGTTTAAACCAGATATTCTTTTGTTTTTCTCTTTTATTAAAATTTATAATTGTAAATTCTTCCTTGTCATCAAAACTCATATTAGCTTTAGGGTTAGATTCCGGTATTTTTTCAGCCAAAAATTGGCAGGTAATTTTATGTGCCTTAATTTTTGATAGGCTGTCTTTATTACTTTGGTAATATGGTTCTAATTGTAAGTAATATTTACTTGCTTTAGTGTAAATATTTAAAAATTCATTTATTTGGGCGGCTTTCCATAATGAATACTTAAGATTTGTGTTGTTGGCTATATTTTCTTCATATTGAGGCAATTCTTTTAGCAGTTGTTTAATATTTTTATTTTTAATTCTTAACGCCACTTGTTCTGGTGTTGGAGGATAAACTTTATCTTCTAAATTTATTAAGTTTTCTTCTAACCAAATGTACTGTTCTTTTTGCTGGGCAGTAAAACCAAATTTAATATTTAAGTTGTCTGCTAATTGTATTGCACTATTTGCATAATTTAGTTTTTGCTTATCTGTAGATTTATCATCTTTAACAATAAGTGTGAGGTTGGCATCAAAAGCTGCTTCTAATATTATTTTTTCTTCTGTAAAGATGAAATTTTCATTTACCAACTTTGCTAACTGTCTGGTATGGTGTATTCTTTTTGTGTTATTTTCACTAAGTCCAAAATGTATACCTGCAAGCATTAATGCTGTTTTATCAGAATTAAAACCTGTTGTATTAATTCTACGGGGTAGTTGTTCTAAACATTTTTGTGCTAATTTGTTCAAATCTTTTTTATGATAAAGTTTTTGAACAAATGCGGTTGACTCTCTTGATTTTTGTATTAGACTAATTGCGCCTTGAGCCACCAAACCAACACCAGATGGAAGAAATTTATTTGTTACTCCTGAAATATTATTACCAAGCTCTCCTGCAAATTGACCTAACTGATTTAATCCATCCTTTCTACGGCCAATATTATTAAACAGCACAGTTTTTTCAATAGAATTATTAGGTAATGAAAGTAACCAATCTACTTTATGTATTTGTTCAATACAATCTTCCGCTAAATCAGCATCTTCAGTTTTCTTATAAAGCTCAATCAGCATTTTTTTTGAATTAATAAAATCTCCGCTCGCTATTATATACTGTATTTTATTATACTCAGCATCAGTATTTGCGGGATTTAATTCAATCAACTTATTTAAATAAGTCATAATTTTGGCCGACTTATTAGCAGAATATTTAGAACTTCCAGATGAAATTTTATTTTTTAATAGTTCCTCTTCTAATTCAAACAACCTGTAATAAGCATACTGAGATGTGTCGCATAATTGAACAGCTTTGGTTAACAGTTTCTTTTCCTTAGTGGCTTTTGATTTTGATTCTTCAACTATTCTATTTGCTTGATTGCAATCCTGCGCTAAAGCTATGGAACAGCAAAAGATGCAAAGAGCAAATATAGTTATAATGACACATCTCATATTAGTATTTTTTTTGGCTTTAATTTGATACTTTAAATTTAGTAGATTTTATTCAAATTTCAAAGGCTTGGCTTAAATTATTAATCCTAACTAATAGCTTTAATCACTTCAAAATTCATTTCATCAATCACTTCATTTCCATAACTATCTAAATAAATGCCAGTAACTTTATTTCCATACTCGTGTCCTAATGCTTCTGCAATTTTATCTTTTGAGTAGCCCAATTGTTTAGCAATATTTGCCCAAGTATATCGAGCATAGTAAAAGGTTAATTGATTTATTTCTAATTGTTCAGCAACCTTTTTTAAATGGCGAGAATTTGTATTTTTTAAAGCAGCTTTAGCAATTTGGGGTATTTCAGCAGAAGTATATTTATCATCAATAATGGGTAGCAAATATTTACTGTCTTTAGGTTGGTAGGTATTCAATATATCTAAAGCAACTGGTTCAACTTTTATAGTATAGATTTTCGCTCTTCTGTAAGTAATCCTATTGTCCTGTAAATTGTCATTAGTTAGCAATGCTAAATCTCTAAAATTAATACCTCGCAGATAAAAAGAAAGCATAAAATAATCTCTTGACCTTTTAATGGCACTCTGTCCTGAAAATTCTAAAGTATTAATGGCTATTAGTTGAGCTTTAGTTAAACTTCTGCTTAAAGTCTTTTCTGTTTTAATTGTGAATTGTTTAAAAGGATAATGTTCCGAATTAGCAACATTACTTTTAATGGCTTGATTATATAAAGCTCTTATAGCTCTAAAATAATTGGCAATACTATTGATTTTAATTCCATTGCTTTTAAGCTGTGTTTCCCACAATACCAAATTAGTATAGTTGATTTCTTCAAATGGTAAGGTGGTAGATTTGCACAACTTCTTCAGTACATTACAAGCAGTTTTATAAGTCTCTGCATTGCCCATTTTACCAGCCTTAACTTGCTGTTGATACATTGTTGTAGCAAAGGCAAAAAAGTCTTGTACTGGCTCTTTATTGGGCTTGTAGAAAGCTTGTATGTCAGTTAAGCAAATGTTTGGTTTGCTCAATGAACATTCAATTACTTCTTTCTGATGTTGAACTAAAACCTGTTGTAATTGCAGATTAATAATATTCCAATTGGGGCAGTTTCTTTTCAGTTGACTTGTATTGATATTCCAACATTTAGGCTTTAAATTAATACCAATATTCTTGTACCAAACTTTCTGATTAACTGTAAATTTTAATTTTATAGGAAAACATCCTGATTTAAGTTTCCTTCGCTTATCCATTACCAATTTAATACGAACCATAATAATAAAATTTATGGTTGAAACCACATTAAAAATGTAACACAGAATTTGACACGGTTTTTAAAGAAATGCCCTCTATTTAAAGCAATTTGAAACACTCCCCATCGAACCTCAACAAACAAAAAAACCCTTGCAACTCATTGAATTGCAAGGGTTTAAAGTGTCGGGGTGGCAGGATTCGAACCTGCGACCCCCTGTTCCCAAAACAGGTGCGCTAACCGGACTGCGCTACACCCCGTACCTAAATAATTTATAGTTTTTTTTCAAAACTAAGCGGTGAAGGCGGGATTCGAACCCGCGATACACATTTCTGCGTATGCCGATTTAGCAAACCGGTGGTTTCAGCCACTCACCCACCTCACCAAAAGTGTGTTTTGCCATTTTAATGGAGTGCAAATGTAAGACAATAAAAACTATTTACAAGCACTTTTATAAAAAAAATGAAAGGAAATTTAAAATAGCGTTTTAAGAAATAAACACACAATTATTTTTATTAATTATTGATGTTGTTATAAAAAAAGTTCTTACTTTTGCATTTCGTTTTTTTACGAAGTACTAATTTATTAAATATTTGAATGAATAATAATTACGAAACAGTAATAGTTTTTACGCCTATTTTAAATAGCGAAGAGGTTAAAAAGCAAATACAAAAATATACTGATCTTATTAAAGAACAAGGTGGTAGTATTTTGCACGAAAATCATTGGGGTTTAAAGCAATTGGCATATCCTATTCAAAAGAAAACAACCGGTATTTATCATATTGTTGAGTATGATGCGCCTACAGGTTTTATTGATAATTTAGAGCTACAATTTAGAAGAGACGAAAATGTGATGCGTTTTTTAACAATCGTTTTAGATAAATTTTCTTTAGATTATAACGAGCGTAAAAGAAATGGTTTAATCGGAAGAAAAAAAGAGCCGAAAGAACAAGTTGAAGAATTAGCAGCTCCGGCTGTAAAAGTTGCTGCAGCTGAACCAAAAGCCGAAGTTGTAGAAAATAAAGTAGCGGCTGAAACTAAAATTGAAAATAATAACGAATAACAGTAATGGCACAAAATAAGAACATAAGATTTCTTGCAGCACCAAAAATTGGGATTCAGCGTAAAAAATACTGCCGTTTTAAGCGTAGTGGTATAAAATACATTGATTATAAAGACCCTGTTTTTTTAGCTAAATTTTTGAACGAGCAAGGTAAAATCTTACCAAGAAGATTAACAGGAAACTCACTAAAGTACCAACGTAAAGTGGCACAAGCAATCAAGCGAGCACGACATATCGCTATTTTACCTTATGTAACCGATTTATTTAAATAGTAAATTCTAATGCAAGTAATATTAATAGAGAATGTAAAAGGGCTTGGTAAAGTCAATGACTTAATTGAAGTTAAAGGTGGGTATGGTAGAAATTTTCTATTGCCAAACCGTTTAGCTTTAATGGCCAATAAAAGCAATAAAAAAATTGCAGCCGAAATAGTTTCGCAGGCACAGCGTAGAGAGCAAAAAGTATTAAGCCAATTTGAAGGCTTAGTGAAGAAGTTAGGTGAAAGAACAATAAAAGTTGGTGCAAAAGTAGGTACAACTGGTAAAATTTTCGGAAGTGTTACTAACGTACAATTAGCAGATGCCATAAAAAAATCTACTGGCGAAGAGGTAGATAGAAGAAAGATCACCATTTTATCAGATGAAGTTAAGGCTTTAGGAGCGTATCAAGCACAATTAGTGCTGCATCCAAAAGTTAAAGTTGATTTTAATTTTGAAGTAATCAGCGAATAAACAAACTAATTTTTTTGATTTGAAATGGCCATAACTTCTTTGTTATGGCTTTTTTTTTGAAACATACTTTCTATAAATATTTAAATAATGTCAGAAGCCAAAAAGCCACTAAATTTTATTGAGCAAATAATTGAAAAAGATATTGCTGAAGGTAAAAATGATGGTCGTGTTCATACACGTTTTCCGCCCGAACCAAATGGTTATTTACATATTGGCCACGCAAAAGCTTTATGCACTAATTTTATGATTGCTCAGAAATATGGTGGTAAAACAAATTTGCGTTTTGATGATACTAATCCCGTAAAAGAAGATGCCTCCTATGTAGCTGCAATAAAAGAAGATATAAAATGGTTAGGTTTTGATTGGGAAGATCGCTTATTTTTTTCCTCAGATTATTTTCAACAATTGTATGATTATGCTATTATTTTAATTAATAGAAGTTTAGCCTATGTAGATGATACTTCACAAGAAGTGATGTCGAAAATGAGAGGCACACCCAAAGAACCTGGCGAGGAAAGCTCCTATCGTAACCGAAGTGCTGATGAAAATATGGACTTGTTTGAGCGGATGAAAAATGGAGAATTTGAGGAAGGTAGTAAAGTTTTACGTGCCAAAATTGATATGAATTCCCCTAATATGCACATGCGCGACCCCGTTATGTATCGTATTTTAAAAGCACATCATCACCGTACTGGTAATGCTTGGTGTATTTACCCCATGTATGACTATGCGCATAGTATTAGCGATTCTATAGAAAAGGTTACGCACAGTTTATGTTCTTTAGAGTTTGACGATCATCGTCCGTTATATAATTGGTTTTTAGAAAAACTCGAAATTTTTCCAAGTAAACAATACGAATTTGCACGTTTAAATTTGGATTATACCGTTATGAGCAAACGAAAATTGAAGGAATTAGTAGAAAATGATACTGTAAAGGGTTGGGACGACCCACGTATGCCAACCTTGAGTGCGCTGCGCAGACGAGGTTTTACACCGCAAGCAATTATAAACTTCAATGAACGAGTAGGTTTAGCCAAAAGAAATAATGTAATAGAATATTCTTTGTTAGAATTTTGTGTTCGAGAAGATTTGAATAAGAAAGTGGCCCGCGTAATGGGCGTATTAAACCCACTTAAAGTTACTATTACTAATTATCCTCATAATAAAATTGAAGAATTAGAACTGATTAATAACCCCGAAAATGAAGCAGCAGGCAGCAGAAAAATTCCATTTAGTAATGAAATATGGATTGAGAAAGAAGATTTTATGGAAGATGCGCCCCGTAAATTTTTTAGGTTAAAACCAGGTGGGGTAGTGCGTTTAAAAGGAGCTTATATTATTCAATGTGATGAGGTGATAAAAAATGAAGCAGGCGAAGTAGTAGAATTGAAATGTAGCTATTTTGAAAATAGTAAAAGTGGGCAAGATACTAGCGGGGTAAAATCGAAAGGTGTTATTCATTGGGTAAGTATAGCGCAAGGTATTGAAGCTGAAGTTAGAATTTACGATCGTTTGTTTACTGACCCCACGCCAGATGCACATAAAGATGGTACTACATTTAATGATTACATAAATGCTAATTCATTAAAAGTGATAAAGGCAATTGTTGAGCCAAGTTTGGCCAATGCGAAGCAATTAGACCAGTTTCAATTTATGCGTAAAGGTTATTTTAATGTTGACTATGATTCAAAACCAAATGCCTTGGTATTTAACCAAACGGTTACTTTAAAAGATAGTTGGAAAAAGAAACAATAAGTTTGTTTCAGCTGTGTTTGGTTTATCATTAAGTACCAAGAAAAGTTTTTTGGTACTTTTTACTAAGTCTAAAAAAGTTTCAAAATAGAATTGTATAAATTAGTTTTTTGTGAAAAAATAAAAACTACATTTTCAGTTTTTTTGTTAGATGTTATGCATCTTTAAAAAATGGAGGAACAAGAATTTACAAATAATAACAAAGTAAATGTACAGATTGAAAAAAGTTGGAAGACTGCGCTGTCAAACGAATTTCAGCAAGCCTATTTCGCTAATATAAAACAGGCTTTATTAAATGAAAAAAAGCGAGGCATTTCCGTTTATCCACCAGGGCCATTAATTTTTAATGCCTTTAATTTAACCCCGTTCAATAAAGTAAAAGTGGTTATTTTAGGTCAAGATCCATATCACGGACAAGGACAAGCGCACGGTTTAAGTTTTTCTGTACCAAATGATGTAAAACCGCCACCATCACTAAAAAATATTTATAAAGAAATAAAAAGTAACTACCCAGATTTTGAGATGCCCAAAACAGGCAACTTAGTAAAATGGGCAACACAGGGTGTGTTTTTGCTTAATGCAATGTTAACTGTGCAGGCAGGTAAACCAGCTTCACACCAAAAATTGGGTTGGCAAAATTTTACTAATGCGGTAATCAAAACGCTTTCAGAAAGAAGAGAAAATCTTGTTTTTATGTTATGGGGAAAATTTGCCCAAAGCAAAGCTACTTTAATTAATAGTGAAAAACATTTAGTATTGATGGCTGCTCATCCATCGCCATTTTCGGTACAATATGGTTTTTATGGATGTAAACATTTTATAAAAGCCAATGAATATTTGGCTAAAAAAGGGGAGAAGGAAATTGATTGGAGAGTATGAATAATTACGTAATGGCTCAATCCTTAAAAACCATAGGTGTTGTAGCGGCACGCCTTGCAGGAAAATAACTGGCCAAGCAGCCTATTACTATAACAGTTATACCAATTATAATAAAATCATTTAATCTAAATTCTACAGGAAAAGCATCTATTAAAAACATTCCACTTTGATTGAGTTTTATTATTTCAAAATATTGCTGTAACAAACCTATAACAATAGCAATAATGCTACCCAAAATAGCACCCGTAAACGACAGCAATAATCCAGTAGTCAAAAATAATCGGTTAATTTGCTTGTTAGTTGCGCCCATTGCTTTTAGTATGCTTATATCTTTCCGCTTTTCAATTACCAACATTGAAAGTGAACCAATAATATTGAAAGCGGCAATCAATAAAATAAAAGATAATATTAGGTAAGCCACTAATTTTTCACTTTTCATTACCTTATACAGGGTATTATCAATTTGAAAACGATTGGTAATTTTTAAATTTGGTGCTAATATTTGTTTTAACTCTTGCTGAAATTCTACTAAATCAACACCTTCTGTTAATGCTATTTCGATAGCACTTATCTCATTTCCACTTTCAATTAATTCTTGCGCAAACATCAAATCTACAAATACGTATTTTGAGTCAAACTCTTTTTCAATACTGTAAAAACCCATGGGCCATATACTTTTTATGTTGACCATTTTTGATGGGTTAGTGGTGTTTAACTTAACATTCTTTTTGGGCATAAAAACCCGTAGTTCACCAAAATCATCAAACAAACTTAATGACAAAGCTTTGGCTACACCGAGGCCAAGCACCGCAATATTACTACCTTTCTTTATCCTAAAATAACCATCAACTAAACAAGTATCAACAGCGTTAACTTTTGTATAATTTTCATCAATGCCTTTTAAGCGAGCAAAATATTGCTTTCCATCAAAATCAAAAATGGCGTTCTCTTCTAAAACTAAAGAATAGGCCTCAATTTCATCAAAATCATCTAACTTTGTTAAAAATGCACCATTGGGTTCAAAGGTCTTTCCTTTATCCACTTCAACTACTAAATCTGCCCTAAAGCTATCATATAAAGAAAGTACCAAATTTTCGAAACCATTGTAAACAGATAGCACTAGTATCAAAGCCATCGTACCAATCATCATTGCTAATAATGATATGCCCGAAAGTATATGAATTGCGTTGGTAGATTTTTTACCAATTAAATATCGCTTTGCTATGGGGAGAATAAACTTCAATTAATGGTAAAGCTACTGTTTATAAACTAATATTTTTTTCAATTTATAATCGGTAACATATAGTTCATTATTAATTATGGCAACATCAGTTGGGTTTTCAAAACCGGTATCAATAATTTGTTGCAGTTGGCCTATATGATTGTAGATAAGAAGTCTTCCATTTTCAAAATCTGTTGCGTACACATAATTATCATCAACAAAAATGCCTGTTGTGGCGTTCATCTTTTCTGGTCTACCAAAGGTACGCAAATGTTTACCATTTAAATCGAAAACCTGTATGCGGTGATTATAAGCATCTGCCACATATAAAATATCATTATTAAAATGCACATCAGTTGGATATTCAAATTCTGCTGGCTTATTCCGCCCTTTTTTGCCAATACTTTGCCATCCTTTCTTATTTTTTAGCAAAACCCTGTGGTTATAAAAATCAGCAATTGCGATATAATTATTATCAACTGCTACACCAGCTGGGGCATCTAAGTCCATATCAATTGGCAATGTTTTGTTGTTGTTATTTTTTGAAATGATGGTAATTGTATCTCTACCATATTGCGGAATGTATAAGTTCCCTTTATTGTAAGCAATATGCATCGGCCGTTCAAAATTTTCTAATTTTTGCAGCACCTTACCTTCCCTATTAATTTTTACAACTTGGTTATTATCTCCATCACTTAGCCAAATATCGGTGCCATCAAAAGCTAAACCAATAGGTGTAATATTGCCAAGTTCAATGGCTTTTACAAACTTAAATTCTTTATAGCCGCTGCTGCAGCCAACCAGCAGTAAAAGTAATGTAGTTAAAGCAATATTATATTTATTCAACATTGTCTGTACTGGTGTTTTTCTTAAATGGAACTATGGCATCTATTTCAATTCTATCATATTGACAACAACCGGGTAAGGCGCTATAAGCATCATCTATTGCTTTCATTTTTTCAGTATCGTAACCTGCAGCACTAATGGCTTCGTGTAAATCTCGCTCACTTACTTGGCTATCTAAATATTTAATGGTAACATACTTTTTCTTTTTGTTCCACTTTGCATCAGACACTCCGTATAAGCTCATTACCGCACGTTCAATTCTACCTCTGCACATATTACAATTACCAGCTACGTCAAACTCAATAGTTTGGTTAGCGGTATAGTCTATTTCTGGAGTTTCGTATTCAAATTCTTCTATACTACCATCGGCCCTTTTTATACTTAGTGCCATTGGCGTATAACCAGCTTTTATAACTTGGTATTTTACTTCTTCTATTGAAATATTATGTTCTGTTGGATAAGTAAAAGAAGTTAAACCACTTTCCATTTCAATTTTAAAAGCTTTTACTCCTTTCAATTCTTTCATTTTCTTTTCTAAACCATAAGCGCAAAAAGGGCAGCCTAAACCATCAACCTGAACGGAGACTTCATCTTTAGGGTTATTTTTATCGTTCTTTATATTTTTTTGAGCTAACAAACTTGTGGTTGCGAAACTTAATAATACTATTGTTATAAATACATTAATTATTTTCATTTTCATTTTTTTATTCTTTGACTTAAAAAATTAACTGGGGTTAAATAATAAACCTGGTACCAAACAATAAGGTATACTTCTGTTGGTCGGTACCGTTTTGAATTAGTGGTATTTTTATTGCCGTTTCAAACGTAATTCGTTTTATGGCATATTGTATGCCTTGTGCTAAAAATAAATTGTGCGCTCCCGTTTCTAAATTTACTTCACCATCGTACTCAAAATACAAATTTATTTGTTTAGGTGGATATACCAGCGGCATTAATGGTAAGCCAGCACTTATTTT
>Ga0209303_1001515_pt1 | contig 14109 bp, 18 predicted proteins | sample SidtaG_3_FD_187449 | JGI IMG/M metagenome (GOLD analysis project Ga0209303, IMG submission 187449) | Marine algal microbial communities from Sidmouth, United Kingdom - Sidmouth_Asex1 metaG (SPAdes) (version 2) | ecosystem: Host-associated > Algae > Red algae > Unclassified | place: Sidmouth... | reverse complement strand
CACGCCCTCAGATCCCTGAGGACACGAATGCAGACTGCCACCTCTGAAACGGAGAGCAAGTCCCTTGATCTAAGTATATGTGTGCATCACTACACTTTGAGAGCACCCTGTCCTAAAGGCCAGGGAATTGGAAAATGTGAGAAGTGCTATTTTTGGGCCGTCACATCACAGTCACACACAATTTTTCGACCTCGCTTTCTCCACCAATGCCCCCGTTGGCCAAACGGTGCCACGTTTGGCTGTTTGGACGGTTGGAGCCATTGGTGGAGATGCTCTCAGGACGAGACTGACTTTCGTCGGCCCCTCAACGTATTTTGCTGAGTGACTCCTCTTTTTGCAGGTCGGTACGACTTGTCCAAATCCGATGTCCCGGCTCGCACAGTTTGCACGTCGCGGGGGGGCCCTTGTTCTTTGTGGCTATCGCAGCGTCGTCGTGCCCCGTTTCGTCCTTCCCTCCACGCCGTGGCCCCCACCGCCCGACTGGACCACCCGTAGGAAGGGGCACCTGGCGATGGTGTCAAGCGATGATGGTCATCGCCGTGACCCCATCGGCCCACCTCGTCAAACCTCACCGCAGACAACGTGCTCACCTGGGGCCGGCGTCGGTCTTTCCTCTACACTCGGGGGCCGAATCAGACGTCCGTTCGGCCTGTCATACTCACCTGTGCCATCTTCCCTCGCCCTCCGCTCGTCCTCGACGTCAACGGGACGGCCTCACTCGCCCTCAACTCCCCCCCCCGCCCTCCCATCCTCCCCGTCGGCAACGTGTCGGCCTTCCTCACCACCTGGGGCTTCTCCTCCCGCCCTCCCAGCGTGTCGTGGACGTGGACGCGGCCGCATCGTCTGTCTGGGGACGGTGGACGCGGCGGCACCGGCCGGCGTGCCGGAGGGCGGGGCACCACCGCTTCGTGCCCACTGACGGACGCCGGCAGGGGTCGACAACAACGGGTTACGCCCGCGTCGTGCCCGACGGCAGACACCGGTGGTCGTTGACGACGACGGGGCACGGCCGCGTCGTGCCCCTCGACGGACGCCGACGGGCGTCGACAACGACGGGGCACGCCCGCGTTATGCCCCTCGGCGGACGCCGACGGGCGTCGACAACGACGGGGTACGAACGTGTCGTGCTCTTCAACGGGTGTCGACAACGACGGGGCACGCCTGCGTCGTGCCCCTCGACGGGCGGCAACGGGCGTCGACAACGACGGGTTACGCACGTGTCGTGCTCATTGACGGAGGCCAACGGGCGACGACAACAATGGGGCACGCCCGCGTCGTGCCCCTCGACGGACGCCAACGGGCGTCGACAACGACAAGGTACGCACGTGTCGTGCTCTCCGACGGGCGTCGACAACGACGGGGCACGCCCGCGTCGTCCTCAACGACGCACGCCAACGGGCGTCGACAACGACGGGGTACGCACGTGTCGTGCCCATTGACGGAGGCCAACGGGCGACGACAACGACGGGGCACGCCCGCTTCGTGCTTATCGACGGACGCCAACGGGCGACGACAACGACGGTGCACGCCGGCGTCGTGCTCATCGACGGACGCCAACGGGCGAGGACAACGACGGTGCACGCCGGCGTCGTGCTCATCGACGGACGCCAACGGGCGAAGACAACGACTGTGCACGCCCGCGTCGTGCTCATCGACGGACGCCAGCGGGCGACGACCAGGACGATGCACGCCCGCGTCGTGCTCATCGACGGACGCCAATGGGCGACGACATCGACGCGGTACGGCGGGTCGCGGCGGCTGTCCCTATTGTACCTCATTGGACCTGTCTGTTGACGCTGGGACTTGTCTTGGGAGTCATCTGAGCAAGACAGCGCTCAACACCCGCACGCGCGGTCAAGTTCACTCTCGGAGGCCTTGGCCGCTCGTGGCGGCGCGGCAGGTATAGCATCGAGGTCCGCTTTGTCGCTCTGTCGATGCTTCACAACAACGTGCCTCGTGCGACCATCTACCAGAGCATTGGAGTCCGCAAGTCGACGCTGAAGCGCTGGGCGTCCTACTATCGGGAGCACGGCTCGCCATGGCGTGACCCCGTCCACCGCAATTTGCATGCCAGCAGTTGCTGGTTTGACGACCGACTGATGTCGGCGTTGGTGATGCTCGTTCGTGAGAGCCCCCGGGACCTGCTTCGAGAGCACGCGGCCATGCTCAAGGCTATGCGGGACCACCCTAGCGGGGAGTTTGTTGGTCTTCACTGTTCTCAGAGCACCGTCGACCTGCACATGCGGCGACTTGGCTTTACCCGCAAGGTCTTGCTTCGACTCTTTCGCGAGTCGTTGGAGCCTGTTCGCAGGGCGCACGCCATCGCCCGACGGCGCATCTCGCGTCGGTGTATCGTTTCCGTCGACGAGACGCACACGGATGGTGCAGACGTTTTTCGGCGGTACGGCCGCGCACTTGCGCATGAGCGTACCCGAGAGCGTGGTCGGGATCCGAGATCGGTCTTCCGCACGAGCACTACTATGGCGATGTCGGCGGACGGCCGCATTCTCGGCTTCCAGTCGGGCATCGTGCGTGACGGCGGACTGAAGGCGGCCGACTGGCGTCTCATGCTGCGGCTGCTCATACCGAAGCTGGGAGTCTTCGTTCCCGGTCGCCCATGGCACCTGCAGTCGTCCAACTGTGTGGTCATGTTTGACAATGCACCGATCCACACCGTGGGTGGCGACACCTTCCTTGGGAACAACGGCGTGCCGTTCTTGCGGTTGCCGGCGTACAGCCCCGACTTGCAGCCCATTGAAGGCGATTTTATTGACCTCAAGGTCATTCTTCGAAATCACGTGTACGTTCAGCCCGATCTTATGGACAATCCACACCTATTGCAAGCGCGTGCGGCGAGTTTCATCACTCGTCGTCAGATAATTGGACAATTTGACCGGGTGGACAAGGTCATTGACGCGGTGCTGTCCCAATAAACATATTGTTGAACAAATCGATCGTGGTCGCACAATCTGTTGAATCGGCGCATCGTCCTTTACACCTCAGAGCGCCTCGCGCGGCTCAGCACGGTCGAGGTAGCCGGCCAGCACGCTTTCGGTTCTGTCCCTGCGAAAGACGCAGGGAGACGGGTAGGGGTCATCGAACATAATCGTTTCCATCCATTTTTAAATATGTTGCGATCGATCGATTTGGGTTGGGGCTTCGGAGTATGATCGCTTGCCATCCGTTTTTGATTCCAATCGATCGGTCAGCGACGTCCCCGTCGAGAAAAACTGCAGAGCCGCCTAAAGTGCAATATCCACCTCACCTTCGCGTCCCCCTGAGCCCGACGTGGTGCTGCCCGCCCCTTCCGTCACGCACCGGGGCGACGGCACCGGCGCCATTTGCAATTGTGCTGTCTGACGGGCAAGGCAGTTTCCACCTGATTGTCATTGTCCTGTGAAATGTGATCACGGGGTGGGCATCTTACTGCTACAAACCAGTCAACCTCCAATCAGAGCCAAAATGCAGCGTTGACAGACCGTCGGTGCTGCTCGCGGAATGCGCGCGAGCGCACTGCAGGCTGGAGGATCTGGTCGAAAGTGTTTTTCAGACGGGCCGGACACTCTCACATTCCAGTCGCCCTTGTCGACGGTAAAATTGTGACACTACAGGCACAGGGGCACTGGGGCAAGTCGTCATGTATATTCGCTGCCCGCAGGAGGGGAACTGCACCTTGGTTGGCGGCGCACGCGGGGACCGCATCTTGGTTGGAGTCACACGGGCGCTGCGGCGTGCTGCAACCTGCGGCCAAGTCAAATAAGTTGATGCTTCTCAACTTGTTTCTGTCCGCGCGGTGGAACTTCAATAGTTCAAGGCGACCCAAGGCGTTGGGAAGGGCTCCGTTCGTCACCCGATGGACACGCAGGGGTCGGAACCTGGTGCTTTCGGTTCATACGATCGTCAAGCGTTCCGAAACGAAGAAATTTTGAAAAAATTGGCCCCGTTCTCGCGAGTCGAGCGAAGTCTCGCGCGTCGCCGAACCGCGGCCATACGTTTTGATGGCACCGCTGGCCCGATTTCGGGACGTTTTCAATGCGTGGTCGTCGCGTAACAGCGTTTTCGACCCACTGGGGGCGGGGGCGTGCACACGTGCCAATGCGACCGGGTCCGTCGTGCTCTCGCTGTCCGTCGCACCGTCGTCGCCGATGGTTCATCGTCCCCAGCAGCATCTGCGGCCGTCGTTATTGTCTGCGGTCGCCGTTATCATCTTGACCACCGTTGTTGCCCTCGCATGCCGTCGTCACGGTCGGTTCAGGCGCATTTGCCTCCTCATCTGTAGGGCGCTGTAGTTCTCGTCGCGGTCGTCCAGCGGCGTTGCTCCGACGACGCACGATGGGTAAGGATTGTTGCGGTACGTCAGAGATGCGGGGGTCATTGCATCCGGTCGTGCGTGGCCTTGATATGACAAAAAGATAGACACGGGCGCGAAATGACGGGAATTGAGGTCCGTAGCTTTTGACACTCTCTGTGCTACAGGCGTATGTGTGTCTCCGCCCATGTCTGTCGATTACCCGTACGTGTGAAGAGCACGACACTTTTACGGTACGTTGCAGTGAGGGCCCTCTGCTTCCTGTCAGTCTCACTCTCTTTTTTGGGACCCAGTCGGGGCTCCCTCATTCGTCTGCGTCCGGGATCCTGTTGAGTCGGCCTTGGTTCCAGCTGTCGGCGCCGGCGTCTGTAACGCCAGCAAGGTCGCGGGCGGCGTTGTCGATGGCGCCGTCACGGCGGCGCCCCCTGTGGAGCTGCATGTCGGCGCCGTCCCGGACACCATCGGGGCGCCTGGTGTGAACCAGGGCGGCAGGTGGTGGCTCTTCCTGTGCATAGAAACGCGTGGGGGCGTCGAGAGCCGGGAGGAGGGGCGCTAGGGAGGGGGCGGAGTCTCCGTTCAAACAGCACGGGGCCACAGCCACCCACGGGGGCGGGTGCGGCGGCCACCCACGATGCCCCGTAGACGATGCGTGTGCCTGCATGTAGTGTGTGACAAGACGCTCAGCCCACCCCACCCAGTTGGGGGGAGGGCGAGCCAAACCGTGTCGCCGGGTAGTCATTTCGGAGAATACCCGCCCCGGAAGAAACCCCCGAAGAGCACACACGCACGGCGTCGACCGGAGGAAGGAGCCCCGAGCGACAAACACGAGTTGTGTGACCGGAAGTTTACTTGCCCGCGTCGAAGGCCTTGAGGCGACACTCACGCCTCACCCTCTTATCCCATCCGTTCCCCTCGGACCCTCGGAAGACCCTTCTCAGACACCCTCAAAGGACCCTCGGAAAAACCTCCTCAGACACCCTCAAAGGAACCTCAAAAAACCCTCCCCTCAGGGCCCACGGGGCGCATAACCCGAAGGACGGCCGAAGCTTCGAATACCGCCTTGAGTAGAGGCGGGGGAAGGGTGCTACGTGACACCCTCGCGGCGCCCCGGGGTCAGGGGCGCGGAGTAACATAAGTCGATAATCCAAGTCGGGTTTGCACAAAATTACGGTCTTAAGTAGGGGCCCGCTCGGGGGGGTTACGAATGCCAGGGAAGTATTGGGATTGCGGTTGTGGTTGGTGAGCCACGAGGTGATCACAAGTGGGTCGCCAACGGATCAATTTGAAATATGTGGTAGTGGGACATATTTCCGGGGAATCCGGTTCCCCGAGTGTGGGGGGCCATGTGACGGACCGTCACATAGTGGAGGGGCAGTACCGGGGCGGCTCGACCAGTGTGTAGGCGCGACCCGGGTCCAACTGTGGCAGCAGACGTGTGTTTGAAACGTACTCTTTTTTTTAGCAGACGTGTGCTTCTGCAGAACGTCCTATTTTGTAGAGCGGCCCAATAGGAAAAGGCATTGAACACGGGGAACAAGGGACATAGACGTGACAAGGCTCAGCGCATTTCCAGAAGCAACGCGCTGTGTCATGCGGGCTTGTCCGCTCGGGCGACTTCACGTGATGGACTCAGAGGTGGTCGGGGCTGACGCGCGGTCAGGGAGGTTGCGCACACCACGTCCACTCCGCTATTCGCGTCCGGCATCACTGCCTTTCGGGGTCGGGATCTCCGACAGCTACCGTCGTGTCACCGCTCTCAGCGTTGTCCAAAACTGGGAACGACTGATGACGTCGACGCCGCCCGTCACAGCAAGAGCACAGTGTGGACGTGAGCGATTGGCCGCGGGCAGAGTCGTAAAGAGGCTGCGGGGGGGCGGGATACCCCCGTTTGACGGCTGTTCTAGGCGGCCGCGGCTGTCGTGAGAAACGGTTTGATCAGGTGGTGGGTTGCCAGGGGAGCTAGCTCTGCGCCAACTGGCGCCGGTACAGGGTCGTGCAAGGGGGGAGCGCCAACCTCTGACCTATCACCGCAACTGGCATGCATCCACACGGACAATGAATGAGGACCATCCAAGCGAATTCCCCTCGGGACCCCCACCGTCGCCGACATCTGGATCTCACCCGTTGCCGCCACTGGCATGCGTCCACGCGGACCATGGAAGCCGAACGTCCGCGCAGACCCCCCACTGGACCTCCGCCGACAAGGCAAACTGCGTTGCATCTCCGTCCCGTCAGTCACAGAGTCCGCATGAAAAGGCGCCGCTTTATCCTGTCGATTCGAGTGCATCGAGTGTGCCTGTTGCGCTACTGCTGTCGATGTCAGTGGACCATCTGGTGACAGCAGCGGCGGTTGTTTCTGCGCTGCGCATTGTGAGGACCACTGTTCAAGTCAGGGTGGTCTCTTGAGTCGCAGAGCCGCCTTTGTTCTGGCTAACGAAGAGGGAGGGGAGCGAGCGGATGGCGCCGTCGTTCGCCGCACCAGTGGGCTCATACTTCCCTTCACCACAGCCGCCGCCTGCAGGCGGTGGGACACACTACGATGCTCCGTCGTCTTTGTGGGAGCGTCGCGCCGGAGGCACCCCCAGTCGCCACTTTCCTGGTCATAATCGAGGTGGGACTTGAGGCGGTCGGGCTGTTGTCGAGGAGCGCAGGTGGTTGGTCGCACCGATACCGAAATGACGCTGTCGAGAGCGAAAAATAAATCAGTATCGGGACAATCATAGGGTCGTTGAGCCAAGAAACGACCAACCATCTCAAATATCGCCTTCGTCAAGGGCATACTGCAAACATGAACAATGACGATGATCGCCTGGATGAGTGGGAGCAAGCAGTGCTGTAAAACGCACAGTGCGTCGGATGGTGTCAACAGAACTGTCGAAAGCAACCGCCGCGAACCAGAGCGATGGGAGCAGCAAATCGAGGGACGACGTGTTGGGAGTGAGTGACAATGGACGGTCGATTGAGCAACTGCGGAACCGGCCAGGACGACGACGACGACGGATCGCCAGCGACCAACACTCACTTCATCGTGCTAGAGTGAGGGGCTCGATTCTGACCAATCAGAATCGAGCCTTGCCGGTTCGGAGAACGGCCAGGTTCTTGCAATCCGTGCCGGAGGCTGATCTCCTGCCGTCGGTTTGCAGAGTAAAAATTGCGAGAGACGCACACGAAGCGACGCTTCGGTTGAGATTCTGGACGATCGCTACGTCAAGCACATGGACATGGTGTGGGACGGGGCGCCTCTGCTCGATAGGAATGCTGTAAATCCGCAATCTCGGAATGAGACCAGCCCGTTTGACAATTGGAATGATCTGACTTGACGACCTCACACTCTGCTCTGCGCTCAGAGGCCTACATATGTCGTGGAATATTCTGGGGCGCACCAAACTGCGCCGACAGCATACAAGCACGACGCTGTGGTGACCTCTGGCTCAGGGCGCGGTAAGTGTGTGTCTGGTGAAGCAAGACCACCATTCGCTTCATTGCCATATCTCTTCTTCCCTTTGTTGTTCCGTCAAGGAATATCACAAGTGCCAGTCACCGTGTTGACAGTCGTAGTGCGCACATGCGGCCGTATAGCAATGAGCTTGAGACTTTGTCTCCATAGCACCAGAAAGGTGGGAAACAGCGGGGAGGCTGTTTTGTACCCGCTTCCGTTTTAAAAAACATCGACCGTCGTACTGAGATCGTTTGCAGTTTTCGAGGCTTTGATCAATCGTGTTGCGTTTCCATTCATTGACGCAGAGACCATCGCTCAAATTGACACGACGCTCGTTGACGTATTTACAGTGAATGTCTTGTACAAGGAATGAAACATTCGTGTGGAACGTTGGAAGACTTTGAGTCGCGGGACACATTCCAGCAATCTCCATGCTGCACAGGTGGTGGTTGTCCATGCGTCTCGTGAGGGTCTTTCCTGATTCCTGTGTCCTTCGTCCGCGACTCTCCCGCATCTGTCTGTATCGCTGTTGAGGGCTTCTACTCCGCCCGTGTACGCTATTTGTGTGCGCCCCTCGTTCGGCGTCTTTGCCGCTGTTCGTCATCTCTCCCTCCCCGCCTGTGCTTTTGGTGGGCACGTCTCCAACCCCCGTCTGTGCCGCCAGTGAGCGGCTCTCCTCTACCCGTTCGTGCCCCCCGTCCGCGACTCTCCCGCATCTGTCTGTATCGCTGTTGAGGGCTTCTACTCCGCCCGTGTATGCTATTTGTGTGCGCCCCTCGTCCGGCGTCTTTGCCGCTGTTGGTCGTCTCTCCCTCCCCGCCTGTGCTTTTGGTGGGCACGTCTCTCACCCCCGTCTGTGCCGCCAGTGAGCGGCTCTCCTCTACCCGTTCGTGCCCCCCGTCTGCGACTCTCCCGCATCTGTCTGTATCGCTGTTGGGCGCGTCTACTCCGCCCGTGTATGCTATTTGTGTGCGCCCCTCGTTTGACGTCTTTGCCGCTGTTGGTCGTCTCTCCCTCCCCGCCTGTGCTTTTGGTGGGCACGTCTCCCACCCCCGTCTGTGCCGCCCGTGAGCGCGTCCCCTCTACCTGTCTGCGACTCTATTTGGGGCGTTTTCTTCGCCCGTCCGCTGTTGCGGTACGTGCCTCTCCTCCTGCACTTGATTCCTCGCAGCTGCCCCGCCTTGGCTGGGGATGGTGGCGGGACCGTCAAGTCTTTTGTGGAAAAGAGAGGTCGCTGCTGGTGGCAGTTCGAATGCGCTATGTCGTACCGTCGCCTGCGTGGGACTTCGAATGGCGACGGGACCGGAGGTACAGTCACCAAGCCATTAGTACAGGACAGATGCCGCTGAACGGGGGTTCTCTCTACGTGCACTGTAGAGGCCGATGCTGCTGACACGGCATCGTGTCTGTATCGGCGGTTTTAGGTGGGGGGGAGAGGGAAGCCAGTAAAGAGGAAAGGACGTTGCTGTTCGGTCCCAGTTGCCATCGAGCAGTGTCCATAACAAGGGGAACAGCATGGCTTGTGAACAAGAAACAAGAACAGGGCATGCAATGACTATGAAAAGCATACATACCGATGAGGAAACCCTCGCGCAATGTCACAGTAAATGGTCAGCGCACAGCAGCAGAACAAAGAGCGGCGAGATAACGACGGGTACATCCATAACGGACCATCCCAAAGAACACGGACCATCACGAAAAATGTGCGGGGCTGCACATGTGCCGCGTAAACGCTGACGCTGTGCCGTACAGCCCTCCACATCGGAGACACTCAAACAGTACGGTGGCTCCCTGCGGCACGACGACAATCGTGCCGCCGCTCGCGCCATTGGCGGGCTCGCCCCCGCCCCTCGCTTGCGCGCGTACAGCAATGCCCGACCCTGTCTCTCCTCCATCCTCAGGTGTGTCTTGCCACGACCTGCTGGCGGCTCCATCTTCGCGACGCCGCTTGCGGCCACTCTAGGAGGCAACAACAGCCGGAACTCTGGTGTCACGAGCGACACGTGGGTATCGGTCGTTGTGCTGGCGCCCAGAGGAAGCACCAGCGCAACGAGCCCGGACAGCGCCAGAACCGGATCGAGATGCACGGCGACCATCGTCCATCGCCTACGTGGCCACCCGAGAGTTGGGCGCCCGCTTGGCGTTGCCGTTGCGCGTCTCGCCGTTCGCTCCGTCCTCACGCGGCGCCGCCGAGTCGCTGTCGTCATCGGACTCCTCCGTGTCTGCGGCTTCGGCCTCGGCCGCCACCAAAATACAGGCGACGAGGACGAGCTCTTTGCCCGTCCTCGTCGCCTGTCCGACGAACCTCGTCTACCGCGGCCCGCAGGCGCGGAACCAGAGGGGCGTTCTCGTGAATCCGTCCGGCGGTTCGCAAGCGCTCGACCGCCCGACGTGCGAGAAGAGGCTCTTGCCAGTGTCGTTGTGCAGCGTACACAGAGTACAGGCCCAGGGGTGTGCGGACGAGGCGCTCGCAAGGACTGCCGCAGCTCCCTCCAGACGGCGATGCTTCTTGCCGCGGACGTGCTCAGCGAAGCTCGCCGGCCCCGTCAGAGTCATTGCACACAGACGACACGCAGCAAATACAGCGATGCTCGGGATGGAGGGCGGGGAGGTTCCTGGAGGGGGAGAGGGGCGGGCGGAAAGCAGCCATGGTAAGTCGGTGCGCGCGATGGTGGGAAAAAGGGTAGGGCGAAGGCGGCGGCCAGGAGCCGTATTCGGTATGCGCAGATGACCACGAGCTAGACAAAGGTTGGTGGTGCGACGAGGATGCAGCAGCAAAATGCGAGGGCCAGGTGGAGAGTCTCAGAGCCGACGTGCTGCCGGGCGCCGCGGCCACGAGGACAACACGGCGCCAACACTGGGATTGACCATTCAGCTTGCATCAGGACAGCGCAAATACTGCTGGACTCACTTTTCACACAGTTTAAAGCGGATAAACTGAGACGGCTTCAGCCAATATAAACAGGAAGAACCATGGTTTTTCTTGAAAAGCTGGACTTCAATTAGGTATTTATTGCGCATCCAGGAGTATGCATCCCAATACGATCATGTGGCATTGAAGCAAGGCGATCGACCGGGTCCTCGGCGAAAGCAGGGCAGGCCTGGACCTCTCGGCAATCATCAGCGAGGCGCCATCGCGGGGCGCCAATTCGTGTGCGTCCCACTGGTCGCTCTCACGACGTGCGACCTCCTCGGGCACGCTGCTTGATCTGGTCTGTTGTGGCTACATGGCACACTTGGACGTGGTGAGCCCGGTGCACCTCTCTTTGACCCGGCCTCATCCCCTCTTTCACCCGGCCTCATCCCCCCTTTGCGCGGCATCATGTGCCCCCCGACAGCTTGTTTCGAGAGCCTCCCAGCTGAGATTCGAAAATTGGTGCTGGAAGAGTTGCCCGTCCACGACCGCCTCGCGATGGCTGACGTGTCGACGGGCTGGCGCGAGGCGTGCACAACCGACACCCTGCACAAATCCATTGGCTAGGCGGTTCTCGGAGAGGACGCGACGTCAGACGAGAGCCGCCTGCCTCACTGCCGTGCCTCTGGGCATTCAATGTCGGGGGGTCTTGGTGGCGCGGTTGGAGCGAGAGAGCGGCTGCCATGCGCGTTTCCACTGGCCGCACGGGTTGAGGTGGAGACGCCAGGACGGTTTATCGTCCTCGTGTTGCGCGTCGTCGCCACTGGGAGCCGCCTGCTGGACGGACTTGGCGGTGGAACGACGCCCATGTTCGACCTCCAACTGTGGGCGGAGCATGTTGCGGCTGCTTCTTCTTCGATTCCATTTCCGTCACCTGCCAGTGTGCGTGTTCGGTCGCCGCGCGACGTGTCCACTGAGGTAGTCACTTGGGTTTGGGGCATTCAGCTACACGCCGTTGTCGTGGCGGACAGCAGTGCGGAGGTGCGTTTTGATGCAGAGACGGTACTGCGCATGGCGTTTTTTGGCGCGCTCGAGGAGGTCGCAGATGCGGTTCAAGATGCTGTCGGTCGATCGCCGTACGCAGTTACACCCATCATGCTCCCAGACGAGACGGCCCGTGTGGCTCGCTGGGCGGCCATGCCTTTGGTCCTCGTGAAGCTTCGATTACGGGTGCGGCGCCTGCTATTCTTGCAGGAGCAGGTGCGCGCGCATGCGGCGGGCAGTTGACATCTTCACGGGGTGTCTGTATCTATTGTGCTTCATTCCGTGCATCATTGGGTGCCCGCCGCCCTCGCGCTTCGGTCCGGTTTGGTGGCCCGGTTTGTCGGTGGAATGGGTGGCGTGGACGAGAGTCGGGTGGCCGACTTTGTGGCCTTCACTGTCGCGGTATACGACCAAGTGGCGGCTGCATGGCCGACGTTAGCGCAGCCTTGGCGCTGTAGGCGCTGGGAGCCCGTCGACGGCCACATCATGAGGTTTGCGGTGAACGCGTTTTCTTCCGATGCACCGGACAAGGGCGTCGTGGATGATGTGGCTGCGCACGCAGAATGTTTTGGTGTCCGGCACCTTTGCGTCGCGTGGGGATGGCGGCGTCACAGCGCAGTGTCGACTTCACCTTGCTGACAACCCTTTGACTCTGGTGTGATACTACCTCACCCGTGACGGCGATGTAAAACTCGCCTGTCCTTGCTTTGCTCTGCAACCTTTCGTTACCCCCTACTGTCATCGCCGGACGGCCATGACTGGCACTGGACGCGTCCGAGGTGCTCTTGGTCCACCGTCTGCATGCATGCTTGACGGGAGAAGAACAAGAAAAAAAAGCAGCACAATGTGTATATCGGAGCGCCGACTGATGCCACGCATCAAAAATGCCACCAGACGTCGTGCATTCTGGCAAGCGCCCCTGAGTCGTACTCCGAAAAGCTGTCGGTGAGCCCCCCGACACTCGCCCCGGGCACCACAATGATCGTTTAACGAATCACTCTTGCCAGCCGGTGACGGCGTATCCATGGTCAAAAAAGAGCTTTTCCCCGGGTACCAGCTCTCTCGCAGCGAACACGCCGACCCGGATGTAACCACAAACACTCAGCAGTTTCGGCACGAGGTTCGCTTGCGCTTTACTGTGATTCACGTACCGCATGCGACTGCCGACTCGAGTGGCGTCGAGAACGACGTCCCGCGTTACCGTGTACAAGAAGCTGACACCCATCGCGTCGCACACCCGCCCTCTCGCATGTGCATCATCGTGGGGCACGAGCTCGCCGACGTACTCCCCCACAAAGTCGCCGGTGTCCGCTTGTTCCGCCGAAAAGACTCCAAAGCCGTGCGTGTGGGACCGGCCCAGTACAAGCCGAGCGCGCAAGCCGACTAGAACCTGAACGTTTCGACAGCGCCTTGTACCGGACTCGCCATCGGCAGCGGCCGATGGAGACAAGTGCGCCCCGCACATCCCACCAGCGTCCGGGTCGCACTCCCGGTCGACTGCAAAGCACGGGCAATCATCCGAATCGCAGCGCGACGGGGCCACGCACGAGCACCAGACACGCCGCGAGCAGAGGCGCGACCCACGCGCCTGTGACGGCCCCGATTGCGATGCACAGAAGGCCGAAAGAGGTCCAGCCCAGGAGCCGTCAGCCGTTGACCGCCCCGCATTGTTAACGACTTGTGGTCCACTGACCGCAGACGCCGTAGCATCCGACAATGTCGGAGAGACGGCGGCCGCTTCAGAGGCTGCCGAAAACGCTTGCGCATCTTTCGCCTTGTCCACGCTTCCCACCCACCGCACCCGAGCGCACCCACAGTACTTCTCACAGGGAATGCTCACCCGGGCGCACCTGCACACCTCGGTAGTGCAACGGCCGACATGATAGCACGGTCGATAGTCCACAGCACGCCCATCGTCGTCGGTGACGCCACTCGGAATAAAGAAGAGGGTGGCGCCCTGCTGTCGCGGGCGTTGGGAAGAAGCAGCTTGGGACAACAACATCTGGGCGCTCGTCCTACGACAAATACAGTCAGTCTCGGGCGCGTCTTCAAGTGCAGGCGTCACGAACCGGCGACGCTCCTCTGGCAGCCCAACTGCCACGATGTTGGCCGCCACAGTACGGCACGTCTGCCCTGGTACGAATGCGGCCAGACGACAACTGTCGCGCTTACCCACCATTCCGCAACCAGCTCTAAGAAAAGCAACTTCGTCGGCCGTCCACCCGTCGTCCCCCTCAGCGGCTCAACGCAGATGACGGCGGGGATCCAAAGTGCAGAAGGGACACGCACTGGCGGCGACACCGATGGCCCCGTTAATGGCCCCGGCCAGTCGCGCGCGACGCACTGCCGACTGAGAGGGCATCGAGACACCGACATCGACTTGGGTGCGGACCGCCGCACCTTGCCCGGCCCGAGGCAAGTTTCCGTCCTGCCCCGCGACGGGATGGTTCGCGCCCGACGTCC
>Ga0209303_1001509_pt1 | contig 14189 bp, 25 predicted proteins | sample SidtaG_3_FD_187449 | JGI IMG/M metagenome (GOLD analysis project Ga0209303, IMG submission 187449) | Marine algal microbial communities from Sidmouth, United Kingdom - Sidmouth_Asex1 metaG (SPAdes) (version 2) | ecosystem: Host-associated > Algae > Red algae > Unclassified | place: Sidmouth... | reverse complement strand
GCCGTAGCCGCCGATGCGGCCGTAGTCGCCGTAGCCGTAGTCGCCGTGGCCGTAGCCGTCGAGGGCGTAGTCGCCGTAGCCGTCGAGGGCGTCGCCGTAGCCGTCGTCGCCGTAGCCGTCGAGGGCGTCGCTTTCGCCGCCGTCGAGGACGTTGACGGCTAGCCAGGTCGACTCAGCGGCTCCAGCCGCATCGTTCAGAGCCTCAGACAGGGTCCATTTGATTCGGCCTGAAACCTCAACCGCTGCCAACACTCCCTCCCGACACGCACCTGCCTCCAGCAGCTCAGCGGCGGTTAACGACCGGGGGTCTAGGAATGGGCCGATCATGCCAGTGCGTCCCATGCTTTGCGTGCGGACTCGGTCAGGACAGACACCGACGTCACATCCTGGAGGATCAGTTCGGGGACCTTCGCTGAGATCTTCGATTTGCCGGTCGGGCCGGTGGCTGCGAGTTCGAACAAGCCTTCGGTGGTTCCCCACCTGATCGCCATGCGGGCCTCGGTTAGGGTCATGGTCGTCGCCTCGAACTCGGACCGTTCTGCGAGACCGCAGAACACCCCACGGTGCGAGGTGGTGACCAGGACTGATTCTCGCGTGTTGCTCATGTTCGTTTCCTTCTGTTCGGTGTGTGGTTCCTGGTCCCGCATAAGTCTTCTTATGTGACGTGGTTGGTCGGGATGAACGGGCATCGATCGAAGTCGATGACGTGCACGCTGTCGGTCCCGCAGTCGGACAGCTCTGACCAGCAGTCAAACCAACGCAGCCCGTCGTCGCTCGGAACCAGCAGGCGCCGCTTCGGCGTCACGACGCCACACTTTGAGAAGTCCGTTCAATCATCGCTTCGCCTTCCTTCGCCGTTTGCGTTCCGATGGGATCGAAGTCGTCGAACCCGGGTGCGCCGCCTCCATCGCCGACTGCCAGCGAGAAGCCGACTTCTCCGACCAAAACCAGATGACCTCACGGTGCTTCGCCTTCGCGAACCACGCCTTGGAGCGGTGCTCCTTGTGTCGCCGTTCCGGCTCGTCGGTCTCCCCCACGTAGACCACACGACCCAAGCAATCGCGGTACACGTACGCCGCGTGTCTCCACGGCCAGGCCCTCAGCAGGGCAGCACGGGCGATCAGGACCACAGCGGGCAGACCGACGACGAGGGCCCACCAGCCGATCACAGCTCTGCCCCGAACAACTGGTCGAGAACATCGCACGGCGGCGTCCCCGACGAGTGGGCCTTGTGCTGAACGAACGCCGCGATGACGTTCGCCGCCTCGAGCAACAGCAAAGGGCCGTCCTCGGAGAACGCCAACCGGTGCAAAGCTTCCTCGTCGTCCACAAGCGAAGCCCTCACCAGCTCGAACAGCGGGTTCATCGGGTGACCACCAAGACCAGCCCAGCAGCCGACAAGAAGAGAACCACGATCGCCGCCATGCGCCACGGGGGTGACCCGGGGGTGTCGACCGGAACCTCGCCGGCCTGGGCGAACGCAGCGCTTGGGATGTTCGGCACTGCGCTCGGCGGAGGGAACGTCGTCGGCGGTCGGCTTTCGGGTTGCGTGGGCACCGTTGTCGACGTCGGTGCAGGGGGGGCGGCCACTCCCCCATCGGCCTTGCCCAACGCTGCGACCATCACCGCCGCAACGGCCAAGACGACGCCACCGAGGAGAACCCCACCCGAGCCCCTGCCGCCGCGCTCAGACACCACGGGCGCGGGTCGGGACGCGCACCAACCGGCCACGCCGAGGACTGTGACCAAGCTCACCGCACCGAACCAGCGGACACCCGAAGCGAGCGAAGCGGACTCCGCAGGTGACATGTCGGCCAGGTTCACGTCGTTGACCGTCACCCAAGCGATCGCAGCGGTGATGTCCACCGCGACAACCGCGGCGAACGTGGCGATCGTGATCAGCGACTTCAGTGCGTTGCTCATGCATTCAACTCCTTGTGGACGTTGGAAACGGTCCCCTTCGACCAGGCGCCTTTGCCTGAGCGTGTCGGGAAACCCTGTTCGTTCAGCGAGTCTGCGATCTTCTGCCACGACACGCCGTCGCCACGCAGGGCGAGCAGCTCGCGGCACGATTCCTCGAACGTCAGCTGGGGGTCTTGGGAGGGTCTTGGACGGGTCTTGGGAGGGTCTTGGAGGGGTCTTGGAGAGGGGTCTTGGGGGGTCTTGGGATCCCAAGACCCCTGATTTCTGGCACCAGTAGGGGTGCTTCGGGGTTCGGGGTCTTGGAGACCCCCGTCATCCCAGTCGTCTTCGAGCACTTCGCCCTCGACGAAGTCCCCCTCGGCACCCGGGAAAACCCACTCAGGGCGTTGAACGTTTCGGGCGGTCCGGGCACGCACCCGCTCAGCGATGTGGTCCGGGCACCACGACACGCGCACGGCGATCGGGCCGTCGACACCCGCCGCGTCGTCGACCACACCGAGCCCCGGGTCACGGATCTTCGACGTGTCCAACGGCAACTCGGTCAGCTTCAACGCCGACCCCAACAAGGCCCTGGCTTGCTCGAGCGACTTCGTCTTGAGGCAGAGGCGCATCTCCAAGTTGTCCCGCACCCGGTTCGGGATGTCGGTGTTCCGGGGCGACTGGGTGGCGAGGACCATGGCGATCCCGGCCTGACGGCCGCGAGCGGCGATCGCGTCCAACGACGCGGACACCCTCTCCCCCACCGCCGGGTCCGTGGCGATCTGGGCGACCTCGTCGACGAACACCACGACACGACCGGCCCGCGCGCCCTCGCCGGTGTCGAACCTGCGTGCCTGTTCGGCCACGACCGCCTCCAGGACCTTGGCGATCTCCTCAGGGTCGGAGCAGAACCGGGACGACCAAGGGGCCCATGCGGCCAAGTCGGGGTCACGTTTCGGGTCGCAGACGATCACCGTCAACGTCTCGTTGCCGGCAACGACGCCAAGGGAGGCGAGGAGTGTGGCGAGGACGCAGGACTTTCCGCCGCCGGAGATGCCGCCGATGAGTGCGTGTCCTGACCCACCGCTGGCCCCCGTGAGAGAAGCCCCGACCTGCTTCCCATTCCGGTCGAGCCCGAATGGCACGTTTCCGAGACCCCAGGTTTCCCCGTGTTGCGGGGGTTTCCAGGTGTTGGCGACCTTGGTGTGGTCCTTCGCTGGCTTGTCCCGGACGATGACCGTGCAGTGGTAGGTGCGCTCCGGGTCGACCTCGATCGAGAGCTGCCCGCGCTTGAGGCGCATCGCCGAGCAGAGTTCCTCGGCCGATGCGGCAAGAACCGAGGCAAGCGCACCCTGCTCGGCGGTCAACCTCGCGACGGTCTTCCCGGCGCGATAGTCCCACTGTGGGTTCTCCGCCCATCGCAAGGCTCCGGGGCGTTCTGGTGCGACCCTCGGGGTGGGGGCACCAGCGAACTGCGGTTCGGGGAGAGGCTGGGCTTGCTCGTTGCGTTTCGAGATGGTGCGGATGGCGTTCGACCAGCGGTTCTCGAACGTCGCACGGCGGGCCTGTTCGGCTTCGCGATCCGCCGTCGACTGCAACCGGCCGCGGGTGAGATCCACGAGTTGGGTGTGACGTGAGGCGACAGCGAACGCAACGGGCGCCAAAAAGAGCAGCTCCCAGGGGGTGGTTGCCAGGAGGATGATGGCGAATCCGACCGCGATGAGGGCGACGAGTTCGCGTGCGTCGATCGCTGCGGTGAGCAGCTTCCCCCGTTTGGCCATGCACAAATTGTTGGCAGGTGAACGGCGCTCAGCTGCGCCGAGTTGTTGTGCCGATCCCAACATTGGCCCGTTTGCCCCGGTTTTACGCGTGGTTTTCGTGGCAAGAAATTGTCGTGGCACCACAGTGTTGGGGGTGCCGCAGCCAACGTGGCACCGCAAGCAAGACGACGTCGCACAGCAAACGGTGTCCTGACACAACGACTGGTTTGACAGTTTGACGTCATGACGTCACGGTGCGCGAGGCGTCTTGCATTGCGTGCCGTCGTGTGGGTCGCGGTGAAACGTTGCTGTGACGTCCCCGTGCTGTGGTTGTCGTGACGACAAGGCGTCAGCTCGTCGTGGTGCCGTGCCACACTCAGGCCATGACCAACACCATCATCGCCGTGCTCAACCACAAAGGAGGCGTCGGGAAAACGACCCTCGCCTGGGGGCTCGCCGCCTGCGCCTCAGCCCAAGGAGAACCCGTCACCGTCATCGGCGCCGACGGGCAAGGGGACATCTCGAGGCGTTTCCAAACCGGGCAACCCTGGCCTGAGCACGTGCGCTGCATCGAGTCATCCGAGCGCTCGCTCCAAGGGCACCTCGATGCCACCCAGGGTCTCCGGATCGTCGACCTGAACCCGACCGACACCGGGCAGATGGAACGACTCCTTGAACGCCCAGGTGTCGTCGCCCTCGTGCCCGTCGGCCCGTCGGTCGACGAGGTCTCAGCCCTGAACCGTGTGCGCAACGCTGCGACCGCTGCCGGCACTCCCCTGATGGCGGTGCCGTGCCGGGTGCACCGCAACCGTCTGGCGTCCGAGGACTTGGCTCGGGTCCTCGATCAGCACGGCATCCGCAAACCACCGGGGCTGGGTGTGCTCGAGGAGGAGTGGGTTCGTTCGCTGCCCGGTGGGTTCCCGCCGGCTGCATTCGTCGCCAAGTTCCAGCCGGTGTGGGACGCCTTGGTTGCGTGGTCTCGTGAACCTCAGTTGGTGGCGTCGTGAGCAGCCTCGGCGACGCTTTCGGAACACCCGAGCCTCAGAGTCGAGAGCAGCCCGTCAAGGTCGAACGGTCGGAGACGGACTCGGTGAACGACGAGCGTTTGACGGTTCGTCTCCCGGCCGAACTGAAGCGGAGGTTGGAGCACGCCGCGATAGATCACGGTGGGACGGGTGGTGGTCGCCTGAACCGGCTGACCGTTCGGTTCATCGAGGAGGGTGTGAACTCCCTGGAGAAATGATCTCGTGTGTTGCGCATCGTGCAACGAGGAGCAACTGGACCATGACCACCAAACCCACCACCACCACCATCACCACCAACCAGCTCAAGACCGAAGGACTGCCCGAAGGTGCCACCGGCATCACCTGGAGCGAGACCTGGTCCGAGTCGGCAGCCGTCATCGAGGACGAGAGCTACGACATCGACCCCGCTGGACCGTCGCACGGAGTTGTCCGGTTCGATCATGGCTGGACCTGCGACCTCGCAGCCGGCACCCACTCTGGTGAGACCGACCCCGCCGTCGTCGTCGACCCCAACGGCCAACTCGTCACGCAGACCGCCTACGACGAGAACTGGGGCTGAGATGAACACCATCGACCTGACCGGCGAGGCCACCTTTCACTTCGGAGAAACCGAGAGCCTTCGGATGATCGTCGGCTGCTCCGTCCAAGCCGGACCAGACGTCGTCACCGTGCTCTGGCTCGAAGGCGACCACGCACCCACGATCACCGACCCAACGGGCTGGGGATTCTGGAACGCACCACGTGACGCACGGGCCATCACCGGCGTCGACGGCAGTGACCGCAGCGTCCTCACCGCAATCGCCACAACCGAACTCGGAGTCAACCGATGACCACCAAACCCACCACAGGGGTGTGCTCATGCCACCACGAGCCGCTACTCAACCTCCTTGGCATCGCCAGGCTGGAGCAAGTCGGTGCCCCCGCGATCAACGCCAGGATCCAGCGGGGTTCACTCACGTTGCCGCCAGCTTTGCTCTACTCGAAGGAACGTTGGTACTGCCCTGCGGCTGTCAGGGCAGCGCTGGCCGCTTACCGCGAGCTGGAGCGCGCCCGCATCAACCGACCGACAGGAGGCAAACCGTGAACCCCTTCTAGCCTGATCCCCCCAAACATCCCGCCAAACAAAACAAGGCCCGAACCGCACAGCTGAACGAAAAACGCGGCGTCTCGGGGGCAACCGAGCCCGTAATTCTCGAAAACCCGTGCTTTGGGAGCAGGAGGTCGTGGGTTCAAATCCCGCCGCCCCGACGACACGGAACCCCCGGAAACACGTGGCAAACGGCCCAAAGTTGGGGAAACGCAGCACCACCGCATGTACCGTCGCCAAACATGGCCGCCAAACAACATGGGTCCAACGGGCCGAAGAACAGCAACCTTCGTTGGCGGGAAGACCGGGGCGCGTGGCACGCCCAAGCCCTCATCGGGCGCGACGAGAACGGCAAACAGCGCTGGGCGACCCGCAGCATCCGCGCCCCGAACACGAGGGCCGGGAAACGCATCGCGCAGGAAGGCCTGGCCGAGGTCATTGTCGAAGCGAACCGGCGGCGCGCCACGACCGCGCCGGCTGAACGCGGCGAAACGCTCCGCACCACGATCGAGCGTTGGGCTGACCTGAGAGCACCGCACCTCGCCCCCTCGTTCCCCGATCGGGTCGCCACCGCGGTCGGGTGGTTGGACCGCACGGGGATCCTCGACTCCCCCACCGACCAGCTGACCGCCAGGGACCTCGAGCGCGCACACGCCTTCCTCGCGACCGAGGGTGCCCTCAAACGCAGCGGTGGCCTCAGCCGCTCATCGCTGGCCTTGGTGGACCGCACGGTGCGAGCAGCGGTCAGGGCTTCCGTTGCCCGCGGGGAGCTCGGCGCCGACCCGTTCGCCGGGCTGGTGAGGGTGGCGTCGTCGAGGCGGTCGGAGGACCCACCGGACCCGGTGATGGTCCGTGAGCTGCTCGGGTTGGCGTCGGAGAGCTCCAGGCGTTTCGGTCTGCTCGTGAGGTTGGCTGCGACGACTGGGGCGCGACGCGGTGAGTTGTGCGGGCTGCGCTGGTCCGACGTGGAGGGTGGAGTGATGCGGATCGGTGGCGGGGTGACGTTGGTCGACGGGCGTGCTGTTCGGGGTGCGACGAAGACGGAGGGGTCGGTTCGTTCGGTGCCGTTGCCTTCAGGGCTGGTGGAGTTGCTTGAGGAGTGGCGTGTGCTGTCGGCGCCGGCGGGTGCGGTGTTCGTCTTCGGGCTGGGGTCTGGGCCGCCGCGCCCGGATTGGGTGACGTCCCAGTGGGCCCGTGTTCGCTCACGGGTGGAGGGTGCGGAGCGCGTGAAGTTCCACGACCTACGGCATTTCGCTGCGACTCAGATGTTGGGCGCGGGTGTGGATTTGGCGACGGTCGCTGGGGTGCTCGGGCACGCAGATCCGAGTGTCACGGCGAGGGTGTATTCGCACGTCCTCCAAGACAAGCTCGGGTCGGGCCCGGAGGCGCTCGAGGCGGTGCTTCAGTAGTGAGTTGGGTTGTTTGGGCGGTTCTGGGAGATTGATCGGACTTTTCTCTGTGGTCGAAACGCCCCACCAAGTTGACCGTGAGTGGCCGTCTGGCTTGTGGATAAGTCTCGGTTTTGGTGCGAGTCGGGCTCGCAGTTACGCGATCGTGCAGCGATCTGTCAGCGATCGCGCAGCGATCGTGCAGCGATCTGTCAGCAATCCGACAGAACCATACGCTGTAGCGCGAGGGCGGTGTAACGGAAAAGTCATGACCTGTGGATAACCAGTTTGCCCCTTGTTGTCGGTCTTCCTGCTTCAGTGTCACGGTGTGACTCACGCGTGACTCACGCGTGAGTCACAGCGCGTGTCACGGTGTGACTCACGCGTGAGTCACGCGTCCAGAGGTAGAAGAAGAAGAAGACTAAGAACCCTTCTGTCGTCTGTAGTGAGTGAAAGTCGGTAGAGCTTCGTTTGCAGCGACGACGAAGACATGAGTAGGCGTCACCGGTGTCCCAGGTTCGGTCTACGGTTTCAGCCATGCCCCGACGAGCCCACCGCCGACAGCCCTCGAGCTGATGTCGACCGTCGCCCTTTTCGCCGCCTGGTCGGTCGCCGTGCTCGTGGTGCTCTTGGTGTTCGGTCTGGTGTTCATCGCTCTGGTGGATCAAGCCGAGCGTGCTCGCTCGAAGCGTGCGGCAGATCTTCGCAGCGATGGTTGGGTCGAATCTGGCGTTGGGTCTGGTGTCGAGCGCTCGAGGCGTTGACACCCAGCTATCTTCGGTGGGGGGGAAAATTCGGGTGTTGACCGACGGGGGTCAAGATGGCGAGTGCAGTCAACGGACCGGAACGCTTGGCGGCTGAGATCGATTCGCTGCGCTCCGAAGTGGAGCGTGTCACCAGGGAGCGCGACAGCGCGCTGAACCGTCTCCAGTGCGTCGCCGAGATCGTGTCCGATCTAGTGGTCAGGCCCGAGCAGGGCCATGACTTCCCACACGCGACGTAGGGCCGCCTTGTTGGCCTCGCTGAGGCGTTCATCGGCTTCGATGGCGTCGAAGGCCGAGAGCGCTTCCTGATCGACCCAGCCGGCGTCCCTGAGGATCGTGCCGAGGGGCAGTCCCAGCCCTCGGTCGATCGCAGCGAGTCCAGTGAGGCTCGGCAGGAGAGCGCCTGACTCCCACCTGGAGAGCGTCGGCTGGGAAAGCCTCATAATTCCGGTTGCCGTGGCCGCGCGTGCGAGGTCGCCTTGTGTGAAGCCGACGGCGCCGCGCCTCTTCACGATGTACGCAGCCGGATGATCCATGGGCACGCACAGTAGCTACATGTCCCGAAACTCGTGACTCTATGCGCTGACGTGAGGCGCGGTATTCTGTTTCGTATGACTTGCAGCCTCGCAGCAAGTATGACGACATGCGCCATTTAGTTGACGCTTAGCGCCAATAGGCGTCACGAAAACAGCATCGAGTGGCCTTTTCTAATCTTCAGCGGCGCTCTGTTGTTCATTCTCGTATGAGAGTCCATGCTCTGTGGCATGACCAGTGACGGAACCCCACCACACGGAGAGCAGCTCCGGGCCAGACGCATCGAGCAGGGGCTCAGCCAGGACCAGCTCGCAGCGCAGTCCGGTGTCTCCCAGAGCCACATTTGCCGACTCGAGTCCGGCGAACGCACGACGCTCCGCCTCGACCACGCCAACGCTCTCGCCGCTGCGCTCGACACCACCGCCGCCGAGCTGTTCCCCCAGGCGGACCCGTCGTGATCCGCCACGGACACACGACGCTCGACGCAACACACCTCCGCAACCCGGAGCGCTCCCAGCCACGCGAGCACCCCGTGCCCTGCCACTTCTGCGGTCAAAGCACCCGCAACCTCCGCGCAGGTTGCGACGCACCCAAGCACTACCGGGCACCCACCGCCCGGTGAAAGAGCGGACTGGCCCGAGCGGGGCGAGTCACCGCACAGCACCCGCCGGGGCCACCTTCCCGGCGGGTGCCAACCCCAACACCAACCACCACCACCAACAGCAAGGCGGAGCCATGACCCACACCCGAATGAAGCTCACCACCACCAACCCGGTCCCCAAGAACCAAACCTGGCAAGACCACATCACCCACCCCTCCGAGATCGCCGAAGAGATCCTCCAGTTCGACCTCGAATCCGACCTCCAAGACGCACGCTGGCCATGCCTCCGGCTCGTCGACACCGAAGTCCACCCAGCCCTCGGCTCCGACCCAGTCACGATCACCGCAGACGTCGTGTTCGCCGACTTCGAACGGGTCGGCAACGCCATCGCCGAACTCGCAGACACTGCGATCGCAGAAACCCTCGACGCCCAAGCCGACATCATCATCCACACCAACTCGGCCAGCAGAGAACGCCTCGACCTCATCCGAGACACCGCCAACCTGGCGAACTGCACCCACCACACGGTCAGGCAGTCCGATCAGGTCCCGGCCGGGATGATCTGGGTCTCCTGCTCCGCCGACGTCCCCGACGAAGTCGAAGCGGACCTGAAGCTCCTCGCCAACGAGCACTCGATGGTCGGTGCGCGATGACCGCCGCGATCCTCGACCGCACCACGTTCGACGACCCCGAACCCTGCGAGCGGTGCCACGGCGAGCGACGCCTCTTCCTCGACGACGAGGAGTTCGGGGAGTCCTGGTGGGTGTGCCACATGTGCCGAGGCACAGGGATCCACACACCACCCAGGGTTCAAGAGGACGGCGACGATGTCTTCTGACCTGATCCTCCAAGGCGTCACCCTCGAACAACTGGCCAAGGCCGTCGCAGATCGGATCCCGTTCGCGGAGGAACCGACGATGACCCTCGACGCGAAAGAGGCCGCCCGTCACCTCAGGTGCTCGGTCTATCAGGTCAACCAGCTCATCGAATCAGGGGTGCTGGTGCGGATTCCAACAGAGGTCTCAGGCCGCCGAATCGTCGTCACACGAGCCTCCGTAGAGGCCGCAGCTCAGCGATGACCAACACCACACCACCACCAGAAGGAGAACCCATGGACACCATGACCAACGAGCACGAACACGAGATCGACATCGACGCTCTCGAAGCCGACCAGATCGTTAACCAACTCGACCGTGCCGGGAAAATCTCGTGGGTCTTGGCCCGCCGCATCCGAACCCGCGACGAGAAGCTCGCCAGCTTCACCGCGGTCCTCGACCAGCTCGACGCCGAACGCACACGCGTCATCGAACAATCGAAGGCCGCAACAGCGGGCCTGGACAGCACGATCGGCTGGGCGACCAACGAACTGGCCGCATGGCACGACGCCATGGTCGCCCAAGGAGGGGAGAAGACCGCACACCTCCCGGGTGCGACGGTGAAATCAAGGAAGGTCTCCCCGAAGCTGATCATCGAGGACCACGACGCCCTCGCCAAGGCGCTCTCGGCCGATGACGAACCGGACCCAGAGCTGATCACCATGACCGTCAAGGTCGGCAACCGACCCCTGAAGGCACGCGTCGGTCAACCGCCGGCGGAGGGCGGCCCGGTGGTCGACCCGAACACCGGCGAGGTGCTCCCCGGTTGCCGTTGGGAGGAGGGCGCCCGTCCTCGGTCCATCACGGTCGAACCCACCCAGCTCGGGGTCAACCAGTGACCGACCTAGAACTCCACCAGGGCGGCGACCTCACTCAGGACGAGTGGTCTCTAATCACGATCCAGGCCGCTGCGTTCGCGAAGTCCGACATCATCCCCTCGGCGTACCGTCGAAAGCCCGAGAACGTCATGGTCGCAGCAGTCACCGGCCGGGACTTCGGCTGGAACCCGCTAACCGCGATGCGGAACATGCACATCATCGAGGGCAAGGCAACGATCTCCGCTGAGGCGATGGTCGCGTTGGCCCGACAGAACGGCCACTCGATCTCCGGGAGCGTCAACGACGACCGGGCCGAGGTCAAAGGCAAGCGTCGGGACACCGGCGACACGATGGAGATCTCGTTCTCCATGGCCGACGCCAAGCGGGCAGGACTGCTCCGCAAGGGACCGTGGACGCAGTACCCGAAGTCGATGATGTGGGCCCGGGCCGTCAGCCAGCTGTGCCGCATGCTGTTCCCAGACGTGCTCCTCGGCTGCTCCTACGTGCCCGAAGAGTTGGGGGCCGACGTCCAGGATGACGGCACGGACATCGACTTGGAGCTCGCCGGGGAGGTGGAGCTCGCCCGGCCCGACTTGGAGCTCGCCGGGGAGGTGGAGCTCGCCCGGCCCGCACCTGAGATTGTCGCCGGTGAATCAGATGAGATTCGCGATGCCCGCCAGGCGCTGCTCGGGCGTTGCAAGAAGCTCTCGGGGACTGACCCGGAGTTCAAGCCTGCGCTCAAGCAGTTCCTGGCGGACGGCAAGTTCCCGGGCCCCCTGTCCGAGCCGGTGTGGGAGCTCGAGCAGGTCGTCCGTGTCTCCGACTGGTTGACCCACGTCGTCGAGGGCGTCGAGGACGCCGTGGTCTTCGACCCGGACTGCATTCTGTGCGCCGGAACAGGCGTGTTCGCCGACGAGCAGTCCGGTGAGGTTGTGGACTGCGACTGCGGTGACCAATCGTGAGAGCCCCCGACTTCACTCACGCAGCATGCTCCGGCCAGCCGTCTGAGATGTTCTTCCCCGGCGGCGCCGGCGCTGGATCAAGGTCGTCGAATCGGGAGGCCAAGGCGCTTGCCAAGGCCATCTGCTCCGAGTGCCCACTCCATCACGCCTGCGAGATGTGGGCCCGGCACATCCACGCCAACGAGACGCCCTTGGACGGGATATTCGCCGGGAAAGACAGGGCCGAACGCGACGCTGAGATGTTGGCGCTGGGCCAGTCACGCGACCCGCGTGCCCGAGGCAGGGTCAAGGCCTCGCTCAAGCGGCACCTCCTTGTCCTCGCATTGCTCGAGGAGGGCTTGTCCGCTGCGGAAATCGCGGATCGGACTGGCACTTCGGTCCCAGCGGCTGAGCGTGCCGTGAGCAGGGCCCGCCTGTTGGCCCGCGTTGATGGTTTGGACCGGGTGACCTGAACGTGCTCTGGCGGCGACGGCGGGCGGTCTCACAGCACGCGCCCATCAACGGGGGTGACCCGACGTGAAGTGGGTGAAGCTCGACACTGACTTCGCGGACCACCCAAAGCTCCTGGGGGTTTCTCCGGTCGCTCAGATCACATGGATTCGTTCGATCTGCTGGTCGGCGAAGTTCCTCACCGACGGGTTCGTTCCCCGCAGTGCGTTCTCGACGATCGGCATTTCGACGCGTGTCGCGAACTCGCTGGTCGAGGCTGGCCTGTGGGACGCGGTCGAGGACTGCGACGGGGAGAACGGGATCGTCGTTCACAACTTCTGCGAGTGGCAGGTGACCTCTGATGAGAGCGAGCGCCGCCGCAGTGCGGTCGCTGAACGCCAACGCAGGGCCCGTGCCAAGAAGGCGTCGTCAAAGAAACCCGAACCCGACCCGCACGGCGAGACACCAGAAGCTCCGAGAACGCCTGCACCGGTCGTCTCAAACGAGCCCCGAACACGGCTCGAGGTCGCAGCCGACGAGTTCGTCGACCACCACACCGCCAAGGCGAAGCCAACCAACCCCGAGGCCTACCGCCGGACGGTACGCGCCTCGTTCACCGAAGAGCACGGCACCCGCTGCCAGGAACTCACCGAACGGTTCCCCGACATCACCGGCCGCGAACTCGGCCGGATCCTCCTCTCCGAAGCCGCCGGCGAACCATCACAGGTCCTCCAACAAGTCGCCGACCGCCACGACCAAGAGCAGCCCGAGTCCATCGAAACGATGATCGACCTAGGCGCCCTCCGACGGACCGGACCGGCCCAGTGAACACGACCTGCTTCCGGTGCAGAACATCTGTCATCGAGACCACCGACACCGGACGAAACCGCTGCGTCGGATGCGGCCAGGAATGGGGCTACGAGGCCCGCGCCACACGCCCCAGCCTCCGCCAGGTCCCCGTGCCCGTCAGACCATCCGAACCCGTCCCCATGCACTCCAACTCCACGAAGGACCTCCCGGTTCCCGGCACCGACCTCACCGAAGGCGAACAGATCCACGCCCTCATCGAACACCACCACTACTGCCAGGAGCACCCCAAGCCGCTCCCACGACACCTCGCCCCTTGGGACTGCCCGATCTGCGGCAACCACATCGCCACCCCCGGCGACCCGAAACAGAAACGCCCGGCCTGGACTCGCCCACCGAAGGCACAACCAGCACACCCAACCGCCGCCAGCGTCCGCGCAAAAACTCACCTCCACCACTGGCGGCACTGCGGAGACAACAGCCGACCAGTCCCCGAACACATGCGCCCCTTCGAATGCCGGGTGTGCGGAAACCACATCACATGACTCTCCTCGCCCTCACACTCACCGCCCTCGCGGTCACAGGCGCCATCACCGGCGTCCTCTGCCACATCAACAGAGGCCCCCGACGGGACCTCGAATCGATCAGCCAACACCAACGCACCATCCGTGCACTCACCACCACAGGAAACAAACGATGACCACACGAACCAAAATCGGACCAGACCCGGTCCCCATCCTCAGAACCGCCAACGGGAACCTGATCATGGCCCGCACGGTCCGCAACCGAACAGTGATCTGGGTCGCCACCCGAACCGGCTGCTGCTCAAACGAATGGCCAACCCACCGGGCCCCCATCTCGAACGGCAAACCCAAGCCCTTCCTCACCGAACAGCGCTGCACGTTCTGCGGCGGTTTCTACGGGCCCCCCGCAGTCCAAGCCCAGGACTGCACCCCCGACGAGATCGACGAACTCGCCGAATCGTTGGCCCTTGAGTGGGAGGACAACCAATGACCGACAAGTTCGAACAAGCCGCACTCGAGATCGTCGAAGTCGCAGCCACCCGCTCCGCCAAGTTCGCAGGCCGAGCCCAACTCGCACTCCACCGGGCCACCATCAACCGGCACCCCTGCGCCGTCTTCGACCAGCTCACCGACAAACAACACCAGATCCTCGAACTGATCGCAGGATCCACAACCCAACGGGGCTACCCACCATCGGTCGGAGAACTCGCCGC
>Ga0209303_1001508_pt1 | contig 14193 bp, 8 predicted proteins | sample SidtaG_3_FD_187449 | JGI IMG/M metagenome (GOLD analysis project Ga0209303, IMG submission 187449) | Marine algal microbial communities from Sidmouth, United Kingdom - Sidmouth_Asex1 metaG (SPAdes) (version 2) | ecosystem: Host-associated > Algae > Red algae > Unclassified | place: Sidmouth... | reverse complement strand
GGAAGCCAATCCTACAGACTGTGACCTAGCGAGAAATATGCTCGGCAGACTCAACTACGCTGGATGTGATGAGAGCGATACAGATGTGCAGCGTCTCCTCACCACACTCAAGGAAAACTGTCGAACGACCAATGCGACTCTGAGTCAAGCCTATGATCAACTCGAAAGTGGGTTATATAAAGAAGCTATCGAGTCATTTCTTCAGGCCACAGAGGAAACAGATGACTCCGAGAAAAAAGCTCGCTATACTTTCCTTGCTGCCAAGATCTACTATGCCCATCTCAAAGACTATCCCTCAGCGAGGAGATATGCTCTTGAAGCAGCTAAGTATCGCGAAGGCTGGGGAGACCCTTACATACTCATAGGGAAGCTGTATGCTTCGAGTGGACCTCTCTGCGGTCCAGGAAGAGGATTTGATAGTCAAGTCGTAGTATGGGTAGCCATCGATAAGTGGAACTATGCCAAGCGCATAGACCCTTCCGTAGCAGAAGAAGCGCGTGAAAATATAGCAAGATATGCTCAGTACATGCCTACTCGAGGAGATATCTTTGAGAGGATGATGAGTGAAGGAGATTCCTACTATGTAGGCTGTTGGATCAAAGAGAATACAACGATACGAGTTAAATAGTAGACCACGTAACACTCAACTTGACCTGCCAAAACAGTCAACAATCGGCTGTACATCCTACTTCAACTTCGTCGTCTTATTGTCGCAAGGATAGCCAAGAAGTGAGCCTACGCGGTGCTTAGCTTATATTTGTGATACTTTCTGCACGTTATACTGAAGGGTACGTCTCGTATAGCAAAGTAAAAAGTAGGCTTACGACTTTGACTCCATTTTTGGCGGAGAACCCCTAGCATACGTCGCACTAGAAACTCCAATGAGCGCCGGATAGTAGAATCACTATGGCAACTCGAGATACAGCGCTAGATCGATTCGTGACTGAGTGACTGAAACATGATATCCCAATAGCGTCGTTAAACCGATCAGTAAAGCAAACATCTAATTCACATAATCTAGTCACTGACAGCTATCTTGGCAGACTCAATATAGCCCTGAGAACTATGAAACAAGACCTAGTCAAAGATCTCCTAGAAGGAAGACTAAGCCAAGACGATGCACTTGCGCAGCTCGACTATTCGCAGATAGAAAGTCCTAGCGAAGCTGTGAGTATGAGACCACCTCCTGATACTGGCACTGCCACGTACACTGGCGAGTGGACAGCAGCACAAGCTAAGCACTTATTGCAGCGCACCACTTTTGGCGCAACCAAAGAAAAGATACAGCAGTCCGTGGCTAATGGTATGTCGTGGACCATAGATAAGTTGCTAGAAGAGCTCCCAGCTCCCTCTCCGCCATTGGCCTATACCGAGCAAGATATAGATGTCGCCATAGGTGATACTTGGATTAATACTCCGGTAGTCCGCGGCAATAATGCTCAGTATGCGTCCCGTCGCCGATCCATGAGGTCATGGCACACGGGCCGATTGCTTAGCGGAGAATTTAATCTCAGGGAAAAGATGACCCTTTTCTGGCATAACCACTTTGCTGTAGAGGATGTAGTAGTCATAGATGCTCGCTTTCAGTACACCTACTTGAAGACGCTTCGGGACAATTGCTTTGGCAATTTCCGTGAGCTCTGCAAGTCCATCACGGTCGATGCTATGATGCTGCGCTATCTCAATGGTAGACAAAATCGGGCAGGATCACCCAATGAGAATTACGCCCGTGAACTCCTAGAACTCTTTTCTATCGGTAAGGGTCCACAAGTAGCTGACGGTGATTACACTAATTATACTGAGGAGGACGTACGAGAAATGGCCCGAGTGCTGACAGGATGGAGAGATGTGGGCTATCTCTCTGAGACTCCTGGCGAAGAAGTGTCCTCGAGATTTATAAGAAATCGGCACGATCGAGAAAGCAAGACACTGTCTCACAGATTTGACAATGTGACCATCGAAAATATGGATGAGCTAGAATACGCTCATGCTATTGATATCATATTCGCTAAGAAAGAGTGTGCAAGATTTATCTGCAGAAAGCTCTATCGATGGTTTGTCTACTACGAGATTACAGATGTCGAGGAGATGCAAGTCATAGAGCCCATGGCTGATGCGCTTGTAGCTGCAGACTATGAAATCGAATCCGTACTTAGAATATTACTGCAGAGTGAGCACTTCTATGATCCTCTCAATTGTGGATGTATGATCAAGAGTCCTATTGACTTTGTCAATAATCTACTCACGCAGTTAGACGTATCAATCGATGGTACGATTCAGCAAACTTATACCACATGGTTTCGCATCTACCAATATACAGCTACGATACAGCAGCAGATATTTCAGCCGCCCAATGTCGCTGGCTGGGCGCCGTACTATCAAGCTCCAGGTTACTACAGACTTTGGACGAATAGTGTGACACTACCTATGCGGATCCAGTACACTGATCTGATGACCTTGATAGGATTCAGAGTATTAGGTCTTACTATACAGATCGATTTTCTAGATCATATATCTCGATATGATAATCCCACAGATCCCAATGATCTCATAGACGAGGCGATAGCGCTTCATTGTCCCAAAGATTTTACTGAAGAGCAAAAGACTTTTCTGAAAAGTGCTCTACTACCAGGTCTGCCTGATTTTGAGTGGACCGTCGAGTATGGAGAATACCTAGGCAATCCATCTGATGAAGGCCTAAGCAGAGCGGTCCACACCAAGTTGCGACTATTCTTCAGGACTCTCATGCTCCACCCAGAGTATCACCTCAGTTAATCACCCCATCTAGCGACTATCATGAAAAGAAGAGATTTTATACGCGTATCAGGATTGAGTACTCCTATATTGCTCAATGGATTATCCTTGTCTACCTTATCCAAGAGTAGGCTATTCTCTACCGTAGACGGTGACTCTGACAGGATTCTAGTCCTCATACAGCTCACAGGTGGCAATGACGGTCTCAATACCATCATCCCCATGGATATGTATGATCGTCTCCAGGCTGTACGCACAGACATCATGTTGCCAGAAGACTCGGTCATTAATATAGATCAAGATCTAGCTATGCACGGGTCTATGGAGCCTATGCATGAGCTGTATACACAGCAGCAAGTCAAGATTGTACAAGGTGTATCCTACCCTAATCAGAATCGGTCTCACTTCCGCAGCACAGATATCTGGACCAGTGGAAGTCCAGCCGAAGAAGTGTGGATCGACGGCTGGCTGGGTAGATATTTCCAAAATCGTCATCCTGAATTTCCTACAGGTTATCCAACTACTGATTGCCCAGATCCTTTTGCGATTACTGTGGGCAGTCTCGTATCTGGTACATGTCAAGGAACTACTGGAAATTTCTCTATGGCCATCTCGGATGTCGACTCGCTCAATCCTATCAGTGAAGGTGCCTCAGGTAGCCTACCCGATACACCCTATGGTGATGAACTACTGTTTCTCAGAGAAGCCATACGCCAGACGAATGCCTATGCTGAGCAGATATCTACTGCAGCAGATATGGGTACAACTACTGGAACGTATGATGAAGATAATCCACTAGCACGATCACTGCAGACGGTAGCCCAGCTCATCAGTGGTGGACTACAGACACGAGTATACGTAGTAAGCTTGGGCGGATGGGACACCCACGCTGGACAAGTCAATGAAAATGATTCTACAGCAGGTACCCATGAGCTCTTGCTGCGATCTGTGAGTGAAGCAATCTTTAGCTTCCAGACTGACATGCAGACTCAAGGTCTTCAGGACAAAGTACTAGGCATGACCTTCAGTGAATTTGGTCGACAGATCGCGCAGAATGATAGCTTTGGTACAGATCACGGTACGGCCGCACCTCTTTTCCTCTTTGGAAACTGTGTGGATCCGGCGATCTTAGGACACAATGCCGAGATACCAGAAGTAGTAGATCCGCAAGATGGTGTAGCACTGCAATATGACTTCCGTGATATTTACGGATCTGTACTTGTAGATTGGTTTAATGTAGAGGAGACTGAAGTACGCGATATTCTCCATGCTGATTTTGTGAAGTTGCCACTCTTGGACCAGAACTGTCTCATGACCACCAGCACTACTGACCCAGAAGCTCTGGATCAACTAGTAGACATGGTCATACGTCCTCAGCCAGTGCGTGGCACTGCCTATATCGATATTGAGCTACGAGAATCGGCAGACATAGATCTCAGGATATTTGATCCAGTGGGTAAGGAATTAGCTACCATGATGTCGGGTAAAGCGGACGCAGGATTGACCACCTACTCTCATGATTGTCACCGCTTTCCAGCTGGTAATTACTACTGCCGATTGCGTGTAGGACGACGCCACCTGACTAAGCTGATGCTAGTAATGTAGACTCTTTTCTAGTGGCGAGTGAGCTCTAGACCGTTGACGTACTTTGAGTTTTTATGGGCCCTTACGGGCAAATGCGTCATGAGTCCTCCTAGGCGGCTATCCGATTTTCATAGTACTCGCAAGCCGTCTCCTACTCTGTGATTACAACAGCTGATGCTAAAGGTATACTCGTATAACCCAATTAGTGCATTAGGATCTATTATTTCACTCCTTGTATTACATAACATTCATATTTATAAAGACTTATGAAGATTCAGAATATTTTACGTGTGTAAGTTTTTGTTACGGACATACAGCAATTAAAACAAGGGCTCTATCCGTGAACTCAGCTCTCGTCAGCTGACTTCGCGCCTAGCGTCTATCTGCTTCAGCCTCAGGCACCTACCAGAGGTAGGCAAGCTTCACTAGCTCGACTTACGAAGTGAAGACGAGCCTTCTCGCCATAGCATGCTATGACTCGTCGGCGGAGCACCTGACGCTCTTGCAGATAATCACTATCCATCGAAGCCTAATGCACTAATTGGGTATAATCGACTTATCAGCACCTGTATACTAGATCTATTAACCCATTTCGTGCATTAGGCTTCGTAGCGAGAGCCGCAGGTGCAATAAGATGAGGAGCTTCTCTGACGAGGCATAGCGAGCTATGTGCATCTCGACTGTCGCTCGATGAACGGCTCTGGAGGCTCGTCTTCACTTCGTAAGGCGAGCGGGATAAGCCTGTCTGCCTCCGGTAGGCTTGCCTACCTCTGGTAGGGGCCTCATCTTGAAGCAGATGTGGCTCGGAGTAGAAGCAAAGCACAATGGTCATATTACCCCACTCACTTCAAGACAAATGGACGAGATCCACCCGTAACAAATACTTACGCCAACGACACTCATGATATATCGCCTATAGTACTGACTGAGAGTCAGTTATATCGCTAAAAAACATTTGCCTAAATCCTAATGCACGAAATGGGTCTAACACTGTAACTACTACGCCATGTAGATTCTGCTGCCGAAATAACTGTAGATCTATAGGAATAGAGACACTACGCGCAGATGACATGTATACTTACATGACAGAGAAGGTATGATATACCTTGGACTGTAGATTCAAAACCTACTCCATGCCATAAAGCTCCTTACCGATGTCATAGTACTTGTCACCTTCTACCCAGAAAAGCTTTTCATCATTATTAGCAATGAGTCTGCACGCGTAGACGTAGGATCTGAAGAACTTGAAGAGGTAATCATAGTCTAGTGACTGTGGATCATCTGCTGGCTGGTGGTAGTACTTATTGATCGCATCATCAAATCCTGTGTAACCAAGACTGAACGTTGGCGCAGGAACTCCCTTGGCAGCGAAGTTGACATTGTCACTGCGATCAAATAGATTCTGCTCGGGTGCAGCATCTTCCATCGCGTCTAAGCCAAAAGTGGTGCACGCCTTCTCAATTAAGGGCTGCGCAGTGGTCCTGGTGAGTCCTATGATACTGGCACGACTCGTATCGTTATAGCCAGCATTATCGGAGTTAAAACAGTACATGACCTTATCAAGGGGTATCAAGGGATTATCTGCGTAATGCTGAGATCCAAGCAGTCCCTTTTCTTCACCTGTAAAGAAGATATAGATACCAGATCTACGTGTAGGATACTTAGCAATATTCTCTGCCGCAGATAAAACTGTGGTAGACCCTACAGCATTGTCTCTCGCACCATTATAGATACTATCATTCTCTACCGGGCGACCCACGCCCACGTGATCGTAGTGTGCGCTATAAATGATATACTCATCTTTAAGCAGAGGATCAGTTCCTTCTGTGACACCCACTACATTGTAACTATCAAATTTTTTGTCACTATAGCCATCAAGTACGATGCGTGCTGATGCGCCTCCTTCTTTCATCTTCGATACAAGCTTTTCATTTTCTGTGTTGATCCAGAGGTGAGGATAACTGGTGCCAGAGCCATCATCTAGACCTGTGCGAGGAGACGATAGAAACTGTACAAGGAAGTTGAACGGTAGCTGAGGATTATTGTACACCTCGATCAATGCTACAGCTCCTAACTCTGCTGCACGCTCTCGCTTTTCTCTACCGGCAAAGAACCACTGCTGAGGTGAGCTCTGACCTTCATATCCGCAAAGCACGACCACCGTCTTACCATCTACATCTAGATCATTATAGTCATCTGCTGCGCCGTAATTAGCCCAGACCATCTCAGCGCTCATGTCCATATTGTCACCGCGAAGCATCACGGCAGATTCATTAATCTTGAGACTATCCTTTCCTACTAGTATCATACCTGAAGTAGGAGGAGAAACGGTAGACATGGGTACACGCTGCAAATAATCATCCGTACCTGGAGCAGGCTTTACGCCATATCTCATGAGTGTAGTAGCTAAGTAGCGAGCTGCTATTCGCAATTCGTCAGAGGGTGTATCTCTTCCACTCATCTCATCTGAGGCAAGGTAATGGATATGGCCTTTGAGCGTAGACATCTGCACTGTCTCGGCGGTCAGTCGCTCATCCAATGGGGTGTCGTCGACAACCGTAAGATTCTTAGTTTCGCTGCAGGCGCTGATGATGAGCATCAAGCAGACCATGAGACCTAGATATGACTTCTTCATGAAAGTAGAGGTGTTAAAGTGTGGTGTGAAGATAGGAAATTTCGTCGCAGGCTTGAGGCTTCACATTGCCATATCGGACGGGAGAAGATCTATCTGTATAGCCAAAGACTCCGTAAGCACTGATGCTAGACTCTAGGATTTGACGACTGCCTACAGCTTATCTGCTGCTACGAAATCACTCTTGTAAAAATCTCTGTCGATAGGAAATAAGTTGAACCCATTTCATGCATTAGGATTTTTTATTGGCTCTTCTTTTTATATAACATTCATATTTACAGAGACTTATGAAGATTTAGAATATTTTGCGCGTGTAAGTTCTTGTTACAGAAACATTGCAGATAAATCAAAGACTCTGTTGAGAAAATCAACCCCTGTTAAATTACTTCGCGCCTAGCGTCTATCTGCTTCAGCCTCAGGCCCCTACCGGAGGTAGGCAAGCTTCACTTGCTCGCCTTGCACAGTGAAGACGAGCCTTCTCGCCATAGCACGCTATGACTCGTCGGCGGAGCACCCGACGCTCTTGCAGCTAGTCACTATCCATCGAAGCCTAATGCACGTAATGGGTTGAAGCACATCAATTTCGCCTATCCTTTATCGGCATCGCTTGGTAGCTTTCTACGAGTGCGGAAGCAGAATCTCTGACAGTGCAGTGCTTGGCCAAATACGTCATTCTGATTGGTCAAGTTTACCTTCGTATTCATCACGAAAGGATCGTATGCGCTACCACAGCTGTCAAGCTTTAAAGATCAGTTATAGGGTAGCTAGATTCATCGTCGATTAGAAGTATAATATGATATCTGCCATCATACCTTGCTATAATGAGGAAGACTGCATTGCTCGCGCGATTGAGTCCGTCCTATGGGCTGATGAGATCCTTGTAGTAGATAGTTACAGCACGGATAAGACAGTCGATATCATCAAGTCTTATCCTACCGTGAAATTATTACAGCACGAGTATGCATACAGTGCTGCTCAGAAAAACTGGATCATTCCACAGGCCAAGCACGAGTGGATCATACTACTTGATGCTGACGAAGTGCTCAGTGAAGATCTGAAGGAGGAAATCTTACAGACGCATTTGGGCAATAGCCCGCCTGAGACAAAACAAAACCGTAGTGCAAATTTACCAGACGTCCTATACGACGAGCCTGCTGATCAATCGATCACTGCCTACAAAATACCGCGGATTAATTACTTCTACGAGCAGCGACTGCGGTATGTGTGGAAGAGCGATCATGTCATCAGATACTTCCATAGAGACCATAGTCGCTATCAAGATCTTGAAGTCCATGCCAAGCTGGAAACAGATGGCGAGGTAGCTACGCTAGCTCATGCCATACACCACTACAGCTTTAAATCTGAAGACCACTATCTCGCAAAACTGAAGCGCTATGCCAAGTGGAGTGCAAGGGACCATACTGAGAGCACAGGAAGGATTACTCCCTATCATACGATGATCAAGCCAATGGCAAGATTCCTGAAGCACTATATTGTACAAGGTGGTGTACTGGATGGGCGTGCGGGATATCAGATCAGCCTGTGGCAGGCGCGTGCTGTACGATGGCGCTATGAAGAAATGAAGACGCTTAGGTCTCAGTGATTATTTATCACTTTCCTGACGAGAGACGAAAAGGTCGCAATCTGCACTCATAGTAGTAAGAGTGGCTAACTGCTCAACAGTAAATCCCGGCTCTAGGGATATCTCAGGAGCCAGTAGGTCCACGACAGATCCCGCTTGCACTGTACCGGTACTACGGATGAGAGCACGGGCGGTGTACACGTCAGTATCTATCACTCCCGATAGGATCAACTGTGTGAGGCACTCGCAATCTACCTCAGTAGACTCCGTCAGTCGATATATATCACCACCACGCTGTGTGGCGTAGATCTCACCTCGTTCATCTTCACCAAAGCTTGTCACTGAGAAGAGCAACTCTTGGTACAGTGTATCTTGACCTGAAGAATCGACCAACCACACATTGCCAGATACGAAGTCGGCACATATATACTGTCCGTCTAGCACTGGATACTTGCAGCCTCGATAGACAAATCCTCCTGTGATGGACTGGCCACCGTCATCACCAAAGTGATCATAGGAAAATATAGGATCCGTAATATCTGTAGATGCACAAGATGGCACAGTCGGATCGCAATTACTGGTACTGAAGCAAGCCGGGCCTTCTTTAATCTTCCATCCGTAGTTGACGCCTGCAAGAGTTGATGGCTGCCTATTGACTTCTTCCCATGTCCCCTGTCCCACATCGGCAATCCACAGATCGCCAGTAAGTCGGTCAAAGCTGATGCGCCAAGGATTTCTCAGACCAAGTGCCCATATCTCATCCCGAGCGCCGGGTATATCAACAAAGGGATTATCTGCAGGAATACCGTGGTAGGGCGATTGATTTACTTGCTGATCTACGTCGAGTCGTAAGATCTTGCCTAGAAGAAGGGTACTATCCTGCGCATAGCAAAATGGATCACCACCAGATCCTCCATCTCCTGATGCGATGTATAACATTCCATCGGGGTCAAAGTGAAGATCACCTTCATTATGATTTCTATACGGTTGCTCACATGTCAGCAAGATGGACTCAGAGGACGGATCTACTACATTGGAATCTGCCGAGACGGTCCACCGACTGACCACGCTGCTATCGTTATCTTTTGTATAGTTGATATAGAGGTGACCATTCGACGCATAGTCTGGATGAAAAGCCAGTCCTAAGAGACCTTGCTCATTTCCTCCATTTTCTACTTGGCTGATAATATCGAGAAATGGTGTCGCTAAGGTCGTCCCTGTACTATCAATGACCTGTATGGTTCCACGCTGTTCTGTGACGAATAATCGATCTGTACCATCTTGAGCAGATCGAATTGAGGTCGGCTGGACAAAGCCGGTAAATTCCAATACAAATGATGGTGATGGCTGGGCTAAAAGAACCGTAGTGAGGAGCAGAAAAAGTAACGATACTACAGAAAGTTTCATGGTGCTATAGGCTTTCGCCTACAGATGCACAAGCAAAGTGCAAGCCATGAAGTATAGTCCAATGTATGCCAACTAGCTAACAGAAACGCGCTAGTCTCTCCATTTTTTAGCTCTATCCATAGCCCGCTTATTATCTTTTTGCTTGATGGAATCGCGCTTGTCATAGCTTTTCTTACCACTCGCAACTGCGACCTCCATCTTTACAAATCCTCTATCGGATATAAAGAGTCTTACTGGGATGAGCGTGTGGCCTTTTTCCTTGATTTTTCGCTCTATCTTCCTGATCTCCTCACTCTTGAGCAATAGTTTACGCTTGCGCAGAGGCTCGTGATTATTATCGGTTCCCATCTTATACTCCGCTATATGCAAATTGCGGATATAGAGCTCTCCTCGTTCTATGACACAGTAAGCATCATTCATACTCGCTTGGCCAAGTCGTACACTTCGCACCTCCGTACCTAGCAGGACCATGCCTGCGGTATACGTCTGGTGCAGGAAGTACTGGAAACTCGCCTTGCGATTTCGTATCTCTACGTCTTTCTGAAATTTGAGCTTAGCCACTACAGGTTTTCTTGGACAAAGTCCGTCAGTTTGGTGAAGAGGTGCAATCTTGTATTACCACCATAGATACCGTGATTCCTATTAGGATAGTAGTAGGTGTCATATTGCTTGTTAGCCTTGATGAGAGCATTGCTCATCTCGGCAGAATTTTGAAAATGAACATTATCGTCACCCATACCATGGATGAGCAGGTACTTACCCTCTAGCTGGTCAGCAAAGTAGATCGGGCTATTGTCCGCATAGCCATCAGGATTTTCTGCTGGGGTACGCATATATCTCTCGGTATAGATCGTGTCATACCACTTCCAGTTCGTCACAGGTGCAACAGCCATAGCCATCTTGAAGACTTCGCGGCCCTTGAGGATACAGAGACTTGACATGTAGCCACCATAGCTCCATCCCCAGATGCCTATGCGATCACCATCCACATAGGGCAGTGAAGCGAGGTGCTTAGCGGCGGCTATCTGATCTTGTACTTCATACTTGCCAAGCTGGAGGTATGTCATCTTCTTCCACTCTTGACCTCTAGCACCTGTACCACGATTATCCACACTGACGACTAAGTAGCCCTGCTGAGCTAACATCTGATACCACCAATAATTCATGCCCATATAGCTATCCTTGACGGTCTGTGATCCAGGACCACCATAGACAAACATGAGTACGGGATACTCTTTAGTTTCATCGAATTCCGCGGGTGTGATCTTCCAACCATTGAGCTCTACACCATCTGCGCCTGGCACTTTGATGAATTCTACAGGTCTCACATTCATGGTTTTCATGATACCATTCATCTTGGCATTATCCTCCAGTCCTCTCACTGATTTCCCATCCCTCTGTACCACTTCATAGCTCGGCGCTTGGTTAGCAGAGCTATGTGTCTTGATCCAGTAATCGTAAGTACTACTCCACTGTGCACCATAGGTTCCAGTACCAGGAGTGAGAGCCTTCATGGGGCCTCCTTTCATAGAGATCTCGTAGACGTGTCGCTGCAAAGGACTCTTATCTGCAGCTTGAAAATAGATCTTCTTATTTTTCTCATCGACACCATACACTTCTGTCACGTCCCAGTCACCCATGGTGAGTTGCCTCACCTTGTCTTTACCGATAGTGTGGAGGTAAATATGATTGTAACCACTCTGCTCACTCGTCCATACAAACTGCTTCCCAGAAGGTAAGAATGTGAGGTTATCATGGATATCGATATAGTACTCATTTTTCTCTTCCAGTATTTCCTGTGCCGTACCGCTCCCTGCCTCTACTAGACGGAGGCGTAGGTGATTCTGATGTCGATTCATCGTGGTGATACACAGTAGATCAGGATCGCTCGTCCATAGGATACGAGGAATATATTCTGTGAGCTCCGTATCAGGATCAGCCTCGGCAGTCTGTCCGCTGGCGAGAGAGTATATGTGTATACTTACTTTACTATTTTTTTCGCCTCCTTTGGGATACTTAAAGGTGACGTACTCTGGGTATAGCTCGTCGCGATAGTTAGTCATGGTGAACTCGGGCACTTCGGACTCATCAAATCGGTAATAGGCAATTTTCTTAGAATCGGGCGACCAAGCAAATGCTTTGGACATGGAAAATTCCTCTTCATATACCCAGTCAGCTGATCCATTGATGATGTGATTCCACTTTCCATCCTTAGTGATTTGTGTCACCTTATCTGTAGCTAGATCCTTGAAATAGACATCATTGTGATAGACAAAAGCGACCTTGCTTCCATCAGGTGAGAAGGTGGCATACATCACTTTCTCATTTTGAAAGAGAGGCATCATCTCAGTTGCCCCACGCTTATAGACATGATAGACAGACTTAGAACTACGACGATAGATCGACTCTGTCTGAGACCTGATCAACATCTGCGTTTCATCATCGCTTAAGCTGTAACCACTCACTTTCATGACATCAGATTGCACCTTAGTCAGATCAAATAAGGTTTCAGTTTTCTTACCTGTGGTGATGTCATAGCTATTGATCTGCTCATCCTCTAGTCGCACGTAGTGCTTGCCATCCTCTAGGAAGTTGAAGCCAGGTACAGACTTGGTAGTAAACTTATAATCCTGCCATATATCTGCAACAGATATAGGTGTCTGCGCTGTCGCGCAAATGCTTACAAAGAACAAGAAGAGTACACTACTCAAACTCATACTTGTAATAGATCGGCTAGAACTGGATGAAAATGTCATACTATTATAATACGATGATGATCAATAAATACGTAGGTGCTGGCTACGCACTCGTGATAACGTGCATAGGCCTCATAGCGTGCCAAAATGTGCCCGAAGTTACAAAGGACGCTATAGATCCTAAGCCCTGCATGGGAGTGGAGCTCATGGGTGATGCATACAATGTAGCATTTCTCATCATGGATGGTGTCTACAATACTGAGTTGACTGCGCCCTACGATATATTTCACCACACGCGCTATAGAGATGGTATCGTGCGTATGAATGTCTTCACAGTTGCTCTAGATTGTAGGGCTGTAAAGACATTTGAAGGTATGTATCTCCTACCGGCTTACTCCATGGATAGTGAAGACTTACCTGAGATCGACATCCTAGTCATACCTAGTGCCGAGAATCATATGGGTAGCGATCTAGATGATCAGCGTATGATCCAGTGGGTTCAGGATGTAGCCGCTCAGGCAGACTATATCACCTCCCACTGTGATGGAGCCTTTGTGCTAGCAGAGGCGGGAGTGCTAGACGGTCACGAGAGCACGACATTTCCCAGTGATGTGGCTGCGATGCGCGATAGGTATCCAGAATTGACCGTCCATGACAGTGTGCTGGTAGTGCATGACGGCAAGGTGATTACCAGTGCAGGCGGCGCACGATCATTTGACGGTGCACTGTATGTAGCTGAGCTGCTATATGGAGCAGATGTCGCTAGACGACTCGCACAAGGCCTCGTCATTGATTGGGATCTGAGCACTGTGCCTCATCTAGTGATACGCGATGAGTGAAGAACTTTTACGTAGAGTATGACCCCCATAAGGTTACATTCTCGCATACACTACCCATCTACCATACTCATCTATCATCTATCTAACTCTTGATTACCTTCACCGAGATGAAGAAGTCTACAGACCACTTAGCATTTGCTCGAAAGAGCCTCCTCATACTTACCATGGTCCTCTTACTCTCGTGTAAGGATGATCCAGTATCTCATCTGAAAGTCGGAAGAGATGTAGTCTTACATCATCAATCATCAGATATCAACCTCTACCATGAAGTGCCGCACAGGGCAAGTGATAGTATGATCAATGTACTCATAGAAATACCTGCAGGAAGTTTCTACAAGTATGAGTATGATAAAGAAAATGCTAGGATGGACATAGAATTGATTAATGGTACTGAGCGACAGATAGATTACTTGCCCTATCCAGCCCACTATGGTATGATACCTCGTACGCTATCTCCCAAAGAACTTGGTGGTGATGGCGACCCATTGGATGTCATACTTATAGGACCTCCTATAGAAAGAGGTGAGATCATGCCGGCTAGACTCGTAGGTGTGCTCCGTCTATTAGATACAGGTGAGGAGGACGACAAACTCATCGCTATATCACCCGAGTGGGCTGATGGCGTAAGATCTCTAGCCGCCTTGCAGACTGACTACCCTCGATTGACCGAAATACTTACGCTGTGGTGGACCAACTATA
>Ga0209303_1001505_pt1 | contig 14219 bp, 13 predicted proteins | sample SidtaG_3_FD_187449 | JGI IMG/M metagenome (GOLD analysis project Ga0209303, IMG submission 187449) | Marine algal microbial communities from Sidmouth, United Kingdom - Sidmouth_Asex1 metaG (SPAdes) (version 2) | ecosystem: Host-associated > Algae > Red algae > Unclassified | place: Sidmouth... | reverse complement strand
AGGCTTGACGAAGAAGCTTCCGATAATTTGGATGACAGGGCGAAGCAGTATCTGACAAAGGTAACTTCATCTGTTGAGCGTATGCGTGAACTTATTACCAATCTGCTATCGTACTCCAAAATTGAGAAAATCGAAGTCGAACCTGAAAAAATAGACCTCGAAGTAGTTTTGGAGAATGTGCTTGATGATTTGGATGAACGCATCGAGAAAACGGGTGCTCAAATAACAGCCGATTCGTTGCCGGAAATCGTTGGCGTTCAATTTCAAATGGAACAGCTATTTGCTAATTTGATCGGAAATGCCCTGAAATATAAAAAACCGGATACAGTACCCATCATCGATATAAGAGTCAAAATTCTCCCATATAGTAAAATGGACAAATCCCTTGCCCTGCCGAGATCACGATATCTTCGTCTTCAATTCAAGGACAATGGTATCGGTTTCGCTGAAGAGCATCAAGATAAGATATTTGAAATTTTCCAACGCCTACATTCAAAAAATGAATTTTCGGGTACGGGTCTCGGTCTTGCCATTTGCAAAAAAATAGTAATGGCGCACAAGGGCGAGATTCAAGCGCAGAGCGATTTGGGAGAAGGAGCGATCTTCACGGTCTATCTTCCCTATTCGGCCTAGTAGTTCACTTCTGTCTACATATCTTTTCGTACTACCGTTAAATTGTACAACACATTCCGATAATTGTATAACGGATGTCGGTTGTAATCATGGCATCTTTGGACTATGATAATCAAGATTGATACAATGAAAAACAAGCAGTATGCAAAGGTGGGAGCCATTCGGAAGAAAATAACATTCTCTGAAAACGAATTGGTAATCCATCATAGCCTTGTCGTAAGTCAACAGCCAGTCGAGAAAAGCAAAGCACTTTTACAACGAACTTAGACTATCGCTTCTCGAAATTTTATAACCTTTAAACAACAAACACTATGCAACCTTTACACAAACAACTCAGTGATTTAAATGATAAATTGGGCGGAAGCATTTCTCGACTAGAAGGGGATCGCGTATTACAATGTCATAATGATAAGGGCATGGGTCGTGTGGTATCCGTTGGTTTGGAGGCAGGCATTTCCTACACCGAGTACGATTTAAATTTAGCGGAAAAATTAAAAGTAGAATTAGATAACAACACGGGTTCCGCGCTCTATTTTATATATTGTTTGGAAGGAAATCTTCAATATTCTTGGGCAGACAGTCCCGATAAAAAGGAAGAAATCCAAGAGCTACAAACCGTAATTTTAGGAAGCAACGAGACTTATGTGAACTTATATGTGCCAGAAGGTCAAAAAACAAGTTTCGCATTGATTAAGGTCAACCATACGAATAGTGAAATGAAAAATACCGTTGATGGTTTGGCCTTGAACCAAAAGTTGTTCTACCAGTTCTTAACGAGAAGCAAGGCCGAGCCATTTGAATATCACGGCACATTTAATCTTAAGATCAAGGAGCAATTGATGCAAATCAGAGCCATCAAACAAACCGGAGTGGTGCGCAAACTGCTCATCAAAGGTATTATACATTTTGCTCTTGCCCTAGAGCTGATGCACCATCAACGGGATATGTCGCAGAAAGAGGGTATTCAGTCAAGGTTGACTAAAAGTGAGCTGATTCGCGTTCAAGAGGCAATCGATAGCATAGCAAAGAAACCGGAATACCACTACACCATAGCATATTTAAGCAAGCAGAGTGGCCTCTCCGCCGCAAAACTGCAGGAGGGTTTTAAGGTTCTAGAATGTTGTACGGTGGCCAATTACATCAAAAGGCAAAGGGTAGAATTGGCCGAAAAGTTGATTAAGGAAGGCGACCTGAATATTTCTGAAGTGGTTTACACGATTGGTTTTACAAGTCGCAGTTACTTCTCAAAAATATTCAAAAAAAGATATAAGTGCACGCCAAAGTTCTATCAGGAACGTTGTAGAAATTTGGCCGAATCGGTATAAGTTAGTTTTGGTTGGTTGTTTTATTGCAGGAAGCGGGCGCACTTTGCCCGCTTCCTTTTTATGCGCAGATTACAAGTTTCTTTAGGGCACAAAAATAGGCGGACTTCTGAAGTCCGCCTATTTATTCCTTTTATTAATTCAGTTATGCCTTCGCCTCTTCGTTGATACGATTCTCGGCCAGTCTATCCAATTTTTCATCGGCACTGTACTCTTCATCCAAAGTTTTCTGAAGTTTTTCCGCGATGTCATTATGACCCAATTGCTTGGCAAACTTAACGGCTGTGCCATAACCTGAAATCTCATAGTGTTCAATGCGTTGGCAGTTGGCAATTATGCCTGCATCCCTGACGTCGGCATCGGCGTCTTGCTTCAAAAAGTGCTCTGTCTCAGTAATCAGACCTTTCATGGCCTTGCACTCTTCCCCTGCCGCTTTAATACCCAAAGAATCACAGATTTCCGAAAGGCGTTCTTTCTGATTTTCGGTCTCCTTTTTATGTGATTCAATGGAATCTTTTAAACTACTGTCGCTAACCTTGTCCAAGACTTTTGGTAGGGCTTCGAGCAACTGATTTTCAGCGCTGTAAAGATCTTTTAATTGATGTTCGAATAAATCTTTCAATGTTTTCATTTCTATAAATTTTTATCATTATTAAATAGGAATCCTTCCTATCTCTTAGAATTTGCTATTCTAATATAATGTGAATTTAATATGATAAAAAGCGTCAAAAGGGAATGCATTAAACCTTGATTCGTTATAGTCAAAAATTGATTGCAGAGATACGGTCTACCTAGGATTGGTTATTGCTGGCAATTAAAACATCTGGATAATTCCTCGTCAAGTTCCAAGTCTTCAGAACCTTTTAAGATTACCGGTACTAAATCGCGAGCGTCCAAGATACGTTTAAATGATTTGGCATATTCGAAAATCCCCAAGCGTCTTGCTTTTAGTTTTTGCTTGATTTCCTCGGCATCCAATTGGAAGACATTCTTTGGCCATACCTCAAAGGCCTCATCGATTACCTGATCGGTCAAAGCTTTCTGTAGATAATTGGCTTCCGATTTAAATTGTGCCAAAGTAGTAGACCTTAGAAAATAAACATCGAAAGGTCGAACCAGCCCAGGAATGTTTTCGATATCATGCTCAAAAGTCTGAACCTCCGGCAGCAGTAGGTCATTGGAAATTATTTCAGGAATGACCCCTTCCAACTTAAAAAAGGCATTGTCCCTATCCCCTGCAATGGGGTATGCAATTAGACTATCATTCTTTTGTTCCACCGCCCAGCCCCATTGTTTGGCATGCCTATCCCAATCGCCGATAATCAAATCAAAGAGTCTGGCACGAATCAACATAGAGTGGTCGATGTCAATCGGCTTGCCCTCGGATTTCCATTGCTGCAAATCTTCGGTATCCAATAGTTCTACAACATTTTCGTAATCCGTCCAATTCACTTTTCCCTCGGTCTCATATTCCAAAAGAAAAAGACGGTTGCCATATTTGTCATTATACGAATCCAAAGTTTTTTGTTTGGGCACAAAATAAACTTTCGGATGGGTGTGTGCTATACCGGCAAATTTCGATAACTCTGCCACGACCAATGCAGCGTATGGGTGTTGAGCCGAAACCCCGTCAATAACGATGTTTTCTAGACCGAAATCTCGTGCTACATCGGGTACCAGCTTCGAGGGGTCTTTGCTAATACTACGGAACGTGTACCGAACACCCAGTGAATCTTCAACTTCGAGAGAGTGGGTTTGTTTGCCACCACCTTCCTCGATAACTTTCACTCCGCCTAATAAGGTGTCCAGAAAAACAATGGGTACCTGCACTGGAGCGGCCCATGCGTCGCGGTATTGCTCTCCCTGCATCATTTCCTTAATCCAATCGGCCTCATATAAAGTGTTGGCGGCGACTAGAACCGAATCGTATTGTGAAAAATCGTGTTTCTCCAAATCCGAAATACCTATAATCTCGCAGGTTCTAAATTGCGCTTTGGTACTGTTCAAAGAAAGATAAACCAGCAAGGCGAATGCAAAGATTAAAATGGAAAGGACAAGAAGAATTTTCTTTTTCATAATGGAGTATAATGTAAAAATAGCCTGGAATGTTTCAAATCAGATATTTCAATGCAGCCTCTTCAAACTAAAATACTCGTTTCTATCGAAAAATCATGGCACGATTTCTTTTGAGCCAAGAAGGATCTTTTTGGAGTTAATAAAAACGTTCTACCCATGGTACATTGAGTAAAAATTTAAAAAAAATATTATGAAAGTACAACCTTATTTGGCCTTCAGTGGCAATTGTCAAGAAGCTTTGAATTTCTACTCCGATTGTTTCAATGCGGAAATAAAGAACAGACAGACATATGCTGACAAGAAAATCGATGTTCCATCGGCTTTCCGAGATCGTCTACAGCATGCGGAATTGAAAGGTAATGGGGTACATTTTATGGCTTACGACGCGGCACCGGACACTCCGCTGACCAATGGCACAAAGCAACACCTGAGCATCGATTTAAAAGATAAGAACGAAGCTCAGAAATTGTATGACAAACTATCGTCCGGGGGAAGAATCCATCACGAACTTCGCGAAAGAGAGTGGAATGCACTTTTCGGAAGATTTACCGACAAGTACGGTACCAATTGGATGATAAACTGTGATTTGTAAGTGAATCGGTAAAATGGTTATTGTCTAGTTAATTACAATTAAATTGAAAACTATGAAAACGAGAACAGCACTAGGTTTAGCCTCGACCTTAATTCGAGGTAGAAAGTTTAAAATGATTGCAGTAGGCCTACAGTTTGCCTATATGAGTTACCGATATTTTAAGAATCGCAAAAGAAAAAGAGCAAAAAATTAATTAGAGTTACCGACTCATCACGTCCACTTTAAATGTGAAAACAAGTCTTTCACATTTTGATATGTTACGATACAAAAAAAAGAGAGCGTTGAGATGTTCTCTTTTTTTACATTCTAAAAATTGATTAGATTAAACATAAGCTGGTTAGAATTTTGCAATTGCTAAAGTTATCCCTTAGGGTTAAATGTTAAAACTACCCACTGCTCATTATATTTTGGCATGATTAAGTTGGATGCAGAACTTAGAAAATAACAAATTTAAGCTATAGTAGACAGTAGCCACTCAAAGCTGAAGAACCTGTCTAGAAAGAAGTTTTACAACATAATTGAAAAGGATGTTTGATGATTTATTCATTATGACCTTCTATTGGTTTTGTGAATTCGAGTTTTCGAACATGATAAAGGGAATAGATAGTGATTAAATTATTTTCATTCTATTTCCTAATTCTAATCTTCTTTTTTCTGTTTCTCCGACTTTTCTTCTTCATCAACCATTAGCGGGTGGTCGGTCTCGCCCAAGCCTACAATTCTGATGATGTTCACTACGGTATTATATAACATCAGAACAACAACAATTAAGGCCGCACTAAGTATGCTCGAAATTGCCAAACTGCAATAGTAAATGATATTAAACCAATTTTCAGGTACGTTGTCCGATTCAGTAATGGGGAGATTGAACAGTAAAAAAGTCATCAACGAAAAGATAAAGACAGCCGTATCGACTTTCGCAATCAAGAGCACATGCCGATAATGATCGTCTTTCAACTTCGATTTCGTACTCGAACTTAAACCCAAAAGCGTCAGCAATAAAGCTAAAATTGTTGCCGAAGCCAATACGATGGTATTACAAAGCATGTTCAGGCCTGACAAAGAGTTCTTGATGAGAACTTTGGCTTCATACCCGCTCAGTTCTCCTAATAAAAACGAACCGGTCAAAATTACTGCCAACGAAATTACCCCGCCGACAATTGCCCTTTTTGTATATCTGCTTATATTCATAATGTTTAACTATTTTGCCTATTAATTCAATGGTACAATTTGTTGAGAATCTTTATTGACCCGAAAAGGAGTAAGATTACTCATGAAAGGAGTATTTTTATAAAGTTACAATCTCTACCTTGCACCAAAAATATGGAAGCAAATCCGACTTTACTCTGCATACCTGATATTAGCGGTTTTACCCGTTTTATGGGCGAAATTGATTTTGAACTTAGCGCAAAAGTTATTCCATCGTTGTTGAACAATATCGTCTATTCCAACGAAATCGACCTCAAAATCTCCGAAATAGAAGGCGATGCGGTCTTGTTTTTTAGAGTTGGTCGGTTGCCTACCTTAAGAGCTTTGGTGGATCAATGTAAACATTTCTACACCGAGTTCTATAAGCAGATGGACATTCTGCGAAAAAAGAACAATGGACATGAGGCCGCAAGGAAGATTCCTGAAATGCTCGGTCTGAAGATTATTCTACATTTCGGAGCTGAAATCGGACTTGTTCCCATCGGGAAAAACATCAAGCTAATGGGGGAAGATGTCATTGTCGCGCACCGCTTAATGAAAAACGAAATTCCTATCGATGAATACATTCTGATAACCGAAGATTTACTCGCCAATTTCCATGATGTTGAAAAGACGGACCTACTTGAATGGGCCGATATGAACTCAGGAGCCATAAATGTCGATCATTTAGGTAAAGTGAATTTCAGGTATATTGATTTAAGACCGTTGCAGCCAAAAATGTAGCTGGAATCAGCCTATTGTGGCGGCACATCATCATTTTCTTTAGAGTTCATAAGATTAGTTATAGAACTAATGACATTATAGCGGACAAGGTATTTTTACAGAAATGCTAAACGGTAGGCATTTCAGTTACCGCAAAAAAATTTAGATGATGAACAACGATATTAAAGAAATTGAAGACAGCCTAAACGACATCATTAAAAAAAATGAAGATGCTATTAAGGGTTATGAAAAAGCGGCAGAGAACACCGAAGATTTTGGTCTAAAATCATTTTTTAAGACAAAAGCAAGCGAGCGAAGAATATTCCTAACAGAATTGAAAGCTTCCGCCCCGGCCTTAGAAACTAGGGATGAAATTGATGGAAGTGGAGCTGGAAGATTACATAGAACGTGGATGGACATAAAAGCGTTCTTTTCAGGGGACGACGCCGAGGCCATGTTGGAAGAAGCTATCAGAGGGGACAAAGCTGCTATTGAGGAGTACAATGAGGTCTTAGCCGATACGCACTTGCCAACAGAAGCTGCGAGCGTAATTAGAAAACAACGTGATTGGCTGACCAAAGGTCTAGAGGAAATCAAAACATTGGAAGATTTGAGATAGTAAAAATACTTCAAATTAGAAAGGCCATAAGCGGGCCTTTTTTTTTTGCTCTAAAGTTCGGCCTAAATAAACATTGGCACTAACCCCAAAATAATCCGCTTTGTATCAAATTTTGACGTTATGCAGTCAATGCCCCGTCGATACTTTCAATATCCTTATGTAGGAAGTCTGTAGCACACACTCGACCGCGCTAGAAGAAGGATTATGAAAAGAACAGCAACAAATATATTAGACACCATTGGTAATACGCCGTTGGTACATCTCGAACGAATTTTTGATAATGAAAGGCGGGTATTGGCGAAATTGGAAAGTTCGAATCCGGCTGGAAGTATGAAAGATAGAACCTCACATTTAATTATTTCAGACCTAATTGAAAAAGAAATAGTTAAGGAAGGTGGTACTATAATCGAGTCCAGTTCAGGCAATATGGCCGTAGGATTGGCACAGGCATGTCTCTTTTACGGATTGAAATTAAAGGTGGTGGTGGATCCTAACTTAAACCCCCAAACCCAAAAACTGCTAACGACCTATGGAGCCGATATCGTATTGGTAAAGGAACCTCTTTCAGACGGTGGATTTTTAGCGGCCAGATTACAGAAAGTAAACGAATTATTGGAAGAAATACCCAATAGTGTATGGTCGAACCAATATGGGAATCCCAATAACCCAAAAGCGCACCATACTACCATGCTTGAGATAATGGAGGCTTTGGAGAATAAGCTCGATTATCTTTTTATTGCCACTAGCACTTGTGGCACTCTAATGGGATGCGCGAACTATATTCTAAAAAATAAATTGAGTACGAAATTGATTGCTGTCGATGCCTTGGGAAGTGTATTATTCGGCAACAAATCGGCCAAACGGAAAATACCAGGCCACGGTGCGGGTATGCCTTCCAAGTTTTTGGATATTTCACAGGTACATGATGTTGTTCATGTAACCGATTCGGAATGTATCAATGGATGCAATCTTCTACTTGAAACCGAGGCCATTCTCTGCGGAGGTTCATCAGGGGGAATTGTTTCCGCCTACCATAAGTATTCTGAGCAGATTTCTCAAGACGCTGTCTCAGTATTGTTGCTTCCCGATAGAGGGGAACGCTATTTGGATACTATCTATAACCGCGATTGGGTCAAGGAGAATATCGACTTTGAAAATAACCTTATCAAGCCTGCAAAAAGCGATTGCAACTTCGATAAAAATATGGCTTATGAATCCTTATAAAATAGCCATAGTCGGTTTGGGGCCAAAGGGCCTTTATGCTTTCGAGCGACTACTCGCTCAATTTCATATTAGTGAGTCTGCCGATGCTGTCGAAATACACCTATTTGAAAAAACTGGAAATTTTGGAGCTGGAGAGATATACGAACCCGACCAGCCGGACTATCTCATTATGAATTATCCTAATCGAAATATCAATGTCTGGCCGGAGGAAAAACCTAAGTCGCATGTGGCGGAGCAGTTGAGTTTTGTCGAGTGGTTACGCATAAACGAAAATAAGAATGATGAAGATTTGGCGTACCATTTCGCGCCGAGACGATTGGTCGGAAAATATCTGATGTACTGTTTTAATGTCTTATTGGAAGGCAAGCGGGATTATATAAAAGTATCTCAACACACCGCGGTAGTCAGCGCTATTGAGAGAGAGGGTCGGCAGTTGATTCTGAAATACAAGTCCTCGGATAATCAAATCTCATCGAACTTGAAAGTGGATGAAGTTTTGTTGACCACAGGACATTCCAGTTGCAAGGGGAAACTCGAGGCATTGGAAAATTCGGCGGATGAGAGCGACCCCAACTTTATACCATTTGTCTATCCTGTTCAAAAGGAGTTATCCCATATCCAAAGGAGTTCATCTGTTGGGATAAAGGGACTCGGATTGACATTCATTGATACCGTCCTCGCCTTGACCGAAGGTAGAGGGGGAACATTCGACTCGATGGAAAATGGCAGTTTCCTCTACAGACCTTCAGGGAACGAGCCAAATAAGATTTTTGCATTTTCGAGAAGCGGTCTGCCTATGATTCCGCGTAGCGGAAAGGAAGGAGAAACCCCGTATAGCCCCTTATATTTCACTAATAAAAACATTCAAGAACGGGCTGGAGAGCCTACTAATATCAGCTTTGTCGAGCATGTGCTTCCCTTGTTTATTGCGGAGCTATTGTACCGCTATTATTCTGTCATCTTCGAGCAACAGAATCTCAGCTTTTACCCCGACAAGAATCTAAAAGAATTGAACAATCAAATTGAGGCGTTTCATGACAAATACCCCGAAATATACCGACCAAATTTTGCCAATTTGTTCAAATCCAAAACTTTTGCAGAACCATCTGTGGAGCTAGGTTCACTGGCCTATATGCACTATTTATTGAAGGAAGCGGAAATCGGCTCCGAATCAAGTGCCTTTATGGCTGCAGCCATGACATGGGGCAGGTTAAGCGAAATTTTCAATCGAATTTACAGTTTCGGGGGAATGTCGGCCGATTCACATTACGTATTCGACGTAAAGTATCGTTCAAAACTGAACCGGATTTCCTATGGGCCGCCCTTGGAGAATATGAAAAAGGTCATTGCACTAATTGAGACAGGTATCGTAAACTTGGATTTTGCCGTAAATCCTAAAATCAAAAAATTTAATAATGGATGGGCTATCTATAATTCGAGGTTGAGATTTCAAAGAATCAGCACCTTGATCGATGCGAGGATACCCACAATGAATTCGGTGGATGATTGGTCCCCACTATTGCAAAATATGCAGAGAAGCGGATTATTGCGTCCTTTTAAAATTAAAGGTGCTACATCCTACGAAGTCGGATGTCCTGAAATCGATAGTAAGGGCCGAGCAATTGACCGTACCGGCAATAGCATATCGAACATTTCATTTTACGGCACCCCGACCGAGGGCATTGTATACGATAACGATACCCTATCAAGAACGCGCAACAATTTTGCCTCGCAATGGGCAATGGATGTGGTACTAAAATGCAACAAAAACAAACGTGAACTAAATAAAGAAAAAAATTAAAATGAATAATGCAAACTATTCAAAAGCTATTGGAGACAATCAATTAACTCCGATTACCAGTCTATGGATGCACAGTTTGATGACCGATTCAGAAATTGTCGAAGCACTTGTAGAAAAATATGGTTCTCCGATCAACCTGCACCACATACCCTCTTTCCGTATAAATATAACTGCCTATCAGGAGGTTTTTGAGCGGTTCGGAATTGATGGTCAAATCTACTTCGCACGAAAGGCAAACAAATCGAAAAGTTTGGTCAAAGCGGCCTTGGAATATGGCATCGGTGTCGATACTGCAAGTTATCGAGAATTGGAACAGGCCTTGACATTGGGCGGTACACCGGAGAATATAGTTCTTACCGCCGCAGTAAAGAACGAGGCTTTGATTCGGCTGGCCACTGAAAATCAAGTTCCGGTTATTTTGGATAATTTGGACGAGCTGCAATTGGCAAATCAATTGGCGAGGGAAATGAACCGGACCTGTACTATCGGAATCCGTTTGAGTGGTTTTCAAGTGAGGGATAAAAAATTGTACAGCCGATTTGGTTTCGATATCGAAAGGGATCTTTACAACCTCAAAGTTTGGTTTGCCGATAAATCCACCTTTCCAAATCTGAAACTCACTGGGTTTCATTTTCATTTAGATGGATATTCCATCGAGGAACGAGGAGAGGCTGCCCTACAGACCTTGAAAGTAATTCAAGATTTTCGACAGCAGGGGAACATCGTGAAATTTATGGATATCGGTGGGGGAATTTTGATGAATTATCTGGAATCGAAGATAGAGTGGGAATTATTTCAGCAAAACTTAAAAAGTGCTGTATTGGGAAAATCGGAACCAATCACTTTCAATAATAACGGGTTGGGATTTGAATTAAACCCCAACAAGTCAGAGGTAAGAGGCAAGCTTCAGACATATCCCTATTATAATGAGACTAACGGAGTCGAATTTTTAAGTCAAACACTTTCCTATCAAGATGAGGAAGGTAAATCGGTCGCCGAACTTGTAGAGCAAGCGAACATTCAATTCCGCATCGAACCTGGGCGTTCCCTTTTAAATAAAGCAGGAATTACCGTTGCAAAAGTGGCACATAGAAAACGTGACTCGAATGGCGATTGGCTGGTAAGCCTTGAAATGAATATGAGTCAGTTAAAAAGTTCAAGTGCCGATTTTTTGTTGGACCCCTATATTATTTATAAGACCGAAATCGAAACGACCGAACCAGTGAATCTCTATTTTACGGGAGCCTACTGCTTGGAACAAGATGTATTGCTAAAACGCAAATTGACTTTTCCCAGCCTTCCATCGCGGGGGGATAATGTGATATTCGTAAATACAGCGGGTTATATGATGCATTTTTATGAAACGGAAGCCCACCTCTTTGATCTGTCGCAAAATCTTTTTATTGAGGAGGATAACGAAACGTTCGAAATCGATGCTATTGCCGACGATGCTAATGTTATGGCAGAAAAGATCGGTCCAAAGGAACGCGCCATAACGCAATAAGGGCAGATGGTCAAAGCAATCGGAATCTTGGCCGGTATCTTTACTACCCTTGGTGCATTGCCGCAATTGGTAAAAGCATACCGTACCAAAAGTGTTGGCGATATATCCGTTCTGATGTTCTTGACGATTTTGACTGGAGTGGTTCTTTGGGCGGTCTACGGAGTTCTTAAATCGGACTGGCCGATTATCATTACCAATGGAATATCATCAGTCTTGAACGCAAGTATGATATTTTTCTACAATAAATATAACTCCTAGGGTCTTCCAAAGTTGAAAAAGAATTATATACAGCAAAATTATCTTTCTATTGCGCTAATCGTCCAAAGGTTTCATAGTTAACTTTATATACAGAATATAAAAACTAAGAACAGATGGAAGAAGATAAAAATCTTGGGAATATACCCGATCAAAATGATGCTTTTACTGGTCAATCGGCCACTAAAGAGAGTACCAACCCTGAGAACATTGTTAGCAGATGGTACGAAATCCAGGAAGAATACCGCCAACGGTACTATGATTTAACGGATGATGATGTGAAGGTAGATGATTATGGTTTCGGCAAGACCATAGAACGAATTGCAATTCGACGGGGGAAAAGTCCTAGCGAAATACGAACTGAAATTGAAAATTGGTAGCTCGGTACTATCTAATGTTCACGAAGCCGTTACCTTGGGGTGGCGGCTTTATGAGTTAGAGGCAATGCATAATTTATCATAACTTTTTTTTGAACTTTCTTATCTTCCGAAAAGATGGAAAACCAATCTATGGCAATCGAAAAATCAACGACAACATTCAACTATAGGAACAGGGAAATAGATTGGCTCCGGTTCAATCATCGTGTGCTTAAAGAAGCTACCGATAAAAGAAATCCGCTCTATGAGCGTATTAGGTTTTTAGCGATATTCTCTTCAAACCTCGACGAATTTTTCAGGGTAAGGGTATCGAAACTGCGACAGATAAAAAAGGTCAAGAAAAAAATTCGAAAACCGCTCGGACTTCGACCCAACAAGTTGTTGAAGGAAGTGCTTGAAGAAATCGATAACCAACAAGAACTTTTTGGGGAAATATTCAGAAATGAAATTCTTCCGCAACTTCGAGAACGGAATATCCGTTTGGTCGATTTAAATGGTTATACCGAAAACCACAAGAATAAGTTGGAAGATTATTTCGAAAAGTCCGTCCATTCACATTTAAGAATAATGGAAGAGGGAGAAATTAAGACCTCCGCTTTTAAAGAAGGTCATCTTTATATTGCTGTAGTAAACGATGACGCGAATACCTTAAGATTTGTTGAGGTCCCTACCGAAAAATTTGGAAGGTTTATCAAAATAGATTCATCCGATACAGAATATAGTTATAGCTACCTTGAGGACCTTCTGGAATTGAATATCCAAAAAATATTCCCTGATTTGAAATCGCCACAGGTGTTTAATATCAAAATTTCAAAAGATGCAGAGCTGTACTTAAATGATGAGTTTGATGGAGAATGGGTGGAGCAAATCCATAAATCCCTTAAAAAAAGGAAAGTCGGACAACCAACTCGCCTGCTGTACGAAAGGGGAATGCCCAAGGACATTCGTGACGCCCTGCAGAAAATTTTGGACTTGGGGAAAGTGGATATGATCTCTGGTGGGGAGCGACATAATTTCAGCGACTTTTTCGGGTTTCCCGACCCGACAACTAATCCAGATTTGCATTTTAATTCTATGCCCCCTTTGAAGCATAAAGACTTTGAGAAAGCTTCCAGTTTTTTTGATTTGGTTCGGTCCAAAGACCGTTTGCTTCACTTTCCGTACCAACGGTTTGAGTATCTTGAAACTTGGTTGTTCGAGGCTGCCGATGATATTTCGGTAGTTTCCATCTACATCTCGCTGTACCGCATCGCCGAAGAATCGAAATTAACCTCTGCCTTATTAAAAGCGCTCAACAACGGAAAAGAAGTAACCATTTTTGTAGAGGCCAAGGCGCGTTTCGATGAGGCGAACAACATCAAATGGGGCCGTAGGTTTGAAGAAAAAGGAGGCAAGGTGTTCTATAGCTTTCCGAATGTGAAGGTGCATTCCAAAATACTCTACATCCAAAGAAAAGAAAATGATGAAATAGAGAGTTATGCTTACATTGGCACAGGAAACTTCAACTCTAAGACATCAAAAATCTACTGCGACCACGCGCTCTTTACAGCAAATAAAAAAATTACACAGGATCTCGAACAAGTATTTAGAGTGTTAAAGAGGGAATTGCTTTTGCCCAAATTAAGGACCTTATTGATTTCTCCCTTCAATTTGCGTATGACATTTGAAGAGTTGATTCAACGTGAGATAAGTAATGCGAAACAAGGTTTACCCGCCAAAATATCGGCAAAAATGAACAGTCTCGAAGATAAGCAGATGATTGACTGGCTCTATCGGGCGAGTAATGCCGGTGTTCAAATCGAACTGATAGTTCGCGGCTTTTGCTGTTTGGTTCCGCAAGTTGAAGGTCAGAGTGAAAATATTAGGGTAATCAGTATAGTAGATCGCTTCTTGGAACATGCCCGG